>JAABUL010000444.1_pt1 | contig 88303 bp, 101 predicted proteins | sample 5559151 | NCBI WGS metagenome assembly JAABUL01 (sample SAMN10711876, study PRJNA513368) | rock metagenome | isolation source: Antarctica rocks | place: Antarctica: Victoria Land, Pudding Butte sud | reverse complement strand
CCCACCCCCTCCCTCCGACTCTACTCCACCACCGCCCTCAGCAACGGCATAACCCTCGCCTACGACCTCCACCCACCCCCCAAACCCGCCTCCGCCAATGCTCCCCCGATCCTCTTCCTCCACGGGCTCTTCGGCTCCAAGAAGAACAACCGGAGCATGAGTAAGTACTGCTCCCCTTTCCCTCCCCCCCTCAAATAAAACCCCACCAACACACCCTCCCACTAACACTCGCTATCTAGAGCCCTCGCCCGCGACCTCTCCCGCCCAGTCTACGCCCTCGACCTCCGCAACCACGGCGCCTCCTCCCATGACCGGGTCCACACTTACGACACCTTAGCGGAGGATGTGGAGCTCTTCCTCCAACACCATGACCTCCGCCGGCCCACTTTAATAGGCCACTCCATGGGCGCGAAAACAGTCATGACACTCGCGCTCCGCAAACGCGTGAGTGTAGCGAACATCATCCCCGTGGATAACGCGCCTGTAGACGCCGCCCTCGGCTCGAGCTTCGCGAAGTACGTGCAAGGCATGCGGAAAATCTCCGAAACGACAATAAGTCGGCAGAGCCAGGCGGATGAGATATTGAAGGATTACGAAGACGATCTCACCATCCGCCAGTTCTTGCTCGGCAACCTGGTTCGCCAACCCCATGGAACGCATGCCTGGCAGATCCCGATCAAAATCCTTTCGCAAGCGTTAGATCATATGGCGGCTTTCCCGTTCACGGATCCGGAGGAGGCAAGGTATGAGGGGCCGACGTTGGTGGTGCGGGGGACGAGGAGTCAATATGTGGCTGATGAGATGTTACCTATCATTGGAAGGTTTTTTCCCAGGTTTGAGTGCGTGGATGTTGAGGCGGGGCATTGGGTTACTAGTGAGAGGCCGGAGGAGTTTAGACGGGGTGAGTGACTGCACGGTACTGGGTGAGAGGGGTAGGGGGTGTGCTAACGGGTGTTGTGTTATTACAGCTGTGGTGGAGTGGTTGGGGGATAAGGAATGACGAAGGCTACGACGGCTCTCTGGAAGAGGCTCATGATGGCCCTGCACGGCAACAGGACGTCAAACGACCTACAAGTGGGCACTGCACTCCCAAGGTGAAGAGATCCCAGGCCTCCGGTCGTTGGATGGACATCGTGCCGCTTCGCGAGCGCATATACTCGCTACAGCTTCAAGCCATCGCGGTCGATGTCCAACGGCCACAACATCTGTTCTGGACACCGCAGGCTCGCTTAAATTCTTGTACGTTACAATGGTACCGGCTGTTCTCAACATGGGTTCGCTCTGTTCTTTCTGTGCCGTCCATGCAGGACGATGTACGGTAGGTTCGCGCGACGAGTTCTCCTTGACAGTTTCTCCGCAAGCGTTCTATGTCGGTCAAAGCACCGCAAGCATGCCCGCGGCTGAGCTTGTCAACGCTTAACTAGGCGTACCTGTAAGCAGCCCAGTAGCATTTTGCCGCTCGGAGAAGATGGAAGGCTTGGAGAATGAGCATCGCGGCTTCGCTCAGCCTTGTCCTGTATTGGAGCCATCAGGCCATGAAGGGGTGGCGTGATACGCCTCAACCTTGGCATCGAACCTCACGTTGCTTCTACTGCGTGAAGTCGCGGTTCAGCGCAAGGCTGCGTTTATTAGGAACAGCCTCGTCACATCCGGCGTAAGGTTTAGAAGCTCGATGTGCGCTTTGGGGTTGGTTGTGGTGCCTGAGGGCGTTTGGGTATTGGCTGTGCGGGTTATGATGGCTGATCGCTACCTGCAAGATCGAGACTCTGGATGTACTACTTTCGCGTCGGCACAGGGAATACACCCACGAGGAGCCTTCTATGTGCTCGAAATGTCAGGCCACCACCAGTCGAGATTTGGGTGTGTATGGAGGGAGACCTGCTACAAAAGTAGCACCCTCCTGCCTTGTAGCCTTACTCAAGATCCCAGAGAACCCTCCAGCTATCCAGCTCTGCACAAGCATCATGGAAGGAGTCAAACCCTCTCTGGCCAGCGAGAAGAACCGATTCCTTGAAGAAGTCGAGACCTCGATTCGCAAATACATCATCTCCACGGGCAAGAATTGCATCGCCATCAACCAGATGAAGAACGACAACACAATATACATCACTTGGTACCTCAACGACCTCGACTCCTACGCCAAAGTCCTCTACCACTTCCTCAAGAACAAAAAAAGCGCCCACCTACAAAGGCTACAAACTCGACTCGGCCCTCTCCAAACCCATCGTGGACATCGTCATCGACCGCTGGACCGCCCTCTTCGTCTCCCAAGGCGACGCCATCAGCGAAGGCATCATCAAATCCCTCGTCGCCGACGAAGTCAAACTCAAGCGCTTCCTCACCCGCATCTCCGAGGTCGCACTATCCAGCGTATCAGTCAAAGTCCGCAACAAGATCATCGACCAAAATCGCCGACCAGATCGTCGATAGCGTCCAGCACGGCACGTTAAACGTCGTCGGCAACCACATCACCCAGGTCGCTGCCACGACCGCGGGCTCAACCGTCGTCACCACCCTCGCGCATCTCCTGCTGAAGCTCATCGCAATGCACGCCGGCCAAATGGGCGCCAAAATCCTCGCCTCCTCCTTCCTCTCGCACCTCGTCGGCGCTCTGGCGAAGAAATTCGTCTTTGCAGCTGTCTTCGCCGCTTTCGCGAATTATCTGTACATCCACTCGGGGTCATCATTTCGTCGAGCGCGATCATGTGGGTGGCGCTGCCGCTCGTGGCGGGATATATTATCTATAATATTGCTACTTTTCCGGAGAAGTTGGGCGGGAAGGTCTCGCAGAATGTGCGCAAGGCGCTTGCGGGGCAGTATGAGGTGGTGAATCAGCAGGTTTGGGAGAAGGTGTGGGCGAGTGTTGTTGATGGGGATGAGTTGGTTGAGGCGATTGCGAGGGATAGGGAGTTTGTTGGGGCGATGGAGGAGCTTGCTCGGGAGGAGAAGATGGCGTGAGGGGGGTTTGTTGATGGGGTTGGGGTTGTGGTGTTGGTGATGGGTGTATTGTGATATCTCTGGCGTTTTCGGACTGTCTGTTGGTGTATGAGCGTAATGCTAATTCATTTGCTAATTGATTCGATGTGAACGATTCCAATTCAACGTCGTGTTCTTTTGGTACGCTACAGCTCACCATCGTCAGTTCTCGCACATGCGCTCAGAAGTATCCTGCACTGGCTGCCACGACCGTGCTAGCTATGCCTTCACTTCAGACGAGACCCCGTTGGACGCTTGCGCGAGCCTCTTCTTGCTCACTACCCTCAGACCACACACCAGCAGAACCAACGCCTCGAGTCCCAACACCACAGCAAGTGTGACCATAGCTCCAATCACTCCGTTCACAGCCGGACTAACGCCGTTCGAGCACCCAGTCTTGCTCTCTTGACTCGACGATCCAGAGCTGCTGCCACTGGCATCGCTATCGACATATGCCGCGCACGCCCCAGTCGAATTGCCGCACGCAGTACACCACGCCCCGGTATCCCCAAGCGAGAACTTGTTCATATCCGATACGAAGTCATTCCAGCCCAACACGTTCTGCCCGGATCCGAAGAGCGGGTACGCGGTCGGCGGATCCGAAGCAGTAGCAGTGCCGTTGTGGTACAGGAAGCGGACGTATACATCGCCATCGGCTGGGTAGTTGGACGTAGTAACAGCGTCAGAGGCGTTCGTGAACATCTCCACAACCATACTACTAGCATAATCCGTCGCCCCGGTGAAATCCACACTGACATCCTGCAGCCCCGCCAGCCCGAAGAAAGAAGCGAAAGTGCCGTAGGCGCCGAATTGGATCCCAAGTTTCTGGCCCGTGAAGCTGCCTGCATCTGCGAGAGTGCCGTTCAGGAATTGCACGATCTGCGCCGCGAGGGTCATGCCTGTGACGGCGCGGATGGGGGCGGAGCTATTGTAGGCGAGGTTCCATTCGTGGTTGTTTGCTAGCGCGAGGAGCTGGGATAGGGTTTCGTTGGTTAAGAGGGAGGCGGAGGGGATGGTGGCGTTGTGGATTGTGGCTACGTTTATGTAGTCGTAGACTGAATCATCTCCCATTAGCCGATGTCTCCAAGGATGGAACTATGTGATGGCACGACTTACTCGTATAGGCGTTCTCGAACGTAGCGTCCTCGGCAGAGAACATCCCACTTATCACTGGTAGCAAGTTGTGATAGAAATCTTTCGTCTGATCGTACATCTTGTTGTACTCGGTAGAAGTGAAGTACTGATTCGAGCTGATCTCCGCTTTCGCGCAGTCGCTCGTGCCTTGCAGCCATGTGCTGTCTTCACTACCCGTTCCGCTCTCTGCGACTCCGATAGGGATGAGCTGGTAGCCCTGCATGGGCGCAGTGACGGTGGAGCCATTCCTTAACTCCTCGGTATCCAGCTTAGTCCCGACAGGTGGGTAGAGAGTCTGCAAGAAGCCGGTGGCGCTGTTTTGCAGCACGGTATCGATGGGTGCGGAAACCTGGAGTTGCGACTGCAAGACGATATCTGAGTTGATCCCGCTGATATGGTAGGGAGACGAGGAGTCGATATACCTGCTGCGGTAGTAGTCGCCGGCCGTGTAGACTTGTCGATATCCCAGATCCGTGAGATTCGCAGGCGCGGTGATCTTAGCCGTGCGGTCGCCATGGCGGTGGAAGATGTAGACCCCGAGAACGGTCTCCGAGTTATAAGATTGCCCAAGTGCCAATGGCAGCGCTGTTGCGAGCGTGAGGAGGGTGGAGGAGAACATGTTGCCTTGCTGGTTTGCCAAAGAAGGACTACGAGTTACGGAACGCGACAAAAGATGGAAGAAGCCTAAGACAAGAAAAACTCACATGCACTCAAGTACCGACCTAACCGAACGTCACTGCAACGGAGAACACTCATCCACGCTGCTGCCGCATGGTACGTTGCCGATCATTGAAAGCTATCGCACCGTACCGCTCGTAGCGATGAGAGACAGCCATTGGGAGGCCGCAGTAGCAGTGCAACGTGCCGTAATCCGCCCGCATGCGTGCTGATCGATAAAGCTGTAGGTGGAGTAGAGGAGGTGGAGTTGAGAAGGCGGAGTTGGACCTTATCAGAGCGCTAGGCCGGAAGGTGTTTCCCGATGCGGAGATTTCACAGCGAGGAGGAGATCTGAGGAGATCTATAGCTCGAGAAAAGAGCTATACCGCAAGTAAGAGCTGGAGTTGGTTCCGCGAGAGCCGGACTCTGCCGTTGAGACGTGAACGATGTTGTTGAACGGAGGTCGGTTTGGGATCATGTTAATACTTCCTGGCTTCGAGAGCAGATTTAATGCATCATGGGTAGCTGCGATCAAACAAGCACCGCTGAGTATCGCAGACTGTTTGCCCAAAAGGACATGCCTCCCAACACCATGCTAATTCGATACCACGTCCTCCCGCTCATTATACGGTGTATACCACCATAGAATCCACCACCACTCGCACACGCAATCTCAGCTCACTTAGCAGAGAACCTGCTCCTGGCCCTCAGCCTCGCTCCGTAGAAGTAGAGCACAAAAATGCCTGCAATACATGCAGCCGTCAAAGCGGCTAGCATACTGCACGCGGGTCCAATCCCCATGCCGGTGTACATAGGATTGCCGAACATCACAGCTGCGAATGCGAGGAAAGAGCGTGCCGCATCGTTGCCTGCGAAGAGGGAGGCGGCGTACTGCGGGTATACCATCGGGAGGTAGACGAAGATGCACTGCATGAGCACGAAGACGCCGATGGTGAAGATCATGATGCCGACTTTGTTTTTGTTAGCATGTGGGTTTCTTTCAAGATGGAGAGGGAGGACTTACTGCAACTGACGATCCAATGAACTTCTCCGTTGCCAGTCCATCCAAAGATGAATAAGCCAGTCGGTAGGAAGAACGACGACACAATGGCAGGTACCAGTCGCTTCTCGGGCGCTCCTAGACCATTCGCACGAATGTCCGGCTCCACAACATACCAAATATAGGCGTAGTAGGCGACGATGGAGATGATCACTCCCACAGTTATGCTCAAGAACGTCAGGCCCATCTCACCCAAGTTGAAGTGGTAGAGTTCGATGTAGACCAGCGGAAAGGCCTCGAAGAAGCTATAGTATATCCCGTAGCACAACGCCACGTAGCCAGCCGTGAAGCCAATGGCCGGGTCCTGGAAGATGAGCTGCCATGGGCGGTAGAGAGCCTCGTAGACGATGTCGCTGGTCTTGGTGTTCGCCTGGTCGATCTCGGACTGCGCTCTGAGATGCTGGTTGCCAGTGGCTTTTCGGAGACGCTGCGCACGACGGAGAAGGATGTTTGCACTCGACGTCTCGGGCAAGAAGAACAACATGGACAGAAAGATGGGCCCGCTGATCCATAGGATCTCCCACAATGACCACCTCCAAGACTCAGCCGGGACGGAGAAACCACTAATGACCGGTCCCATGGCTGGCCCGCAGGTAGCTGCGAGAGCCCAGATACAGAGCACATATGGTAACTTGATGAGTGAGTAGATGTCCTGCAGAGATGCTCCGCCCGTGGCCAAACATGGTGAGCCGAAGAAGCCCTGCAAGAATCGGAGAACGAGCAGGCCAGGAATGTTGTCAACGAGCGCAGTAGGGACGCAGAGGATGACGAAGATACCGAAGCTGATGATGTAAGGAGGATTCCTTCCGATCGATGGGATCTCACTTAGAGGCGAGAAGAGCAGCGGGCCCAGACCGTAGGCGAGGACGTAGAGCGACAGTCCGAGGGCGGTGACTTCGCTGCTCACGCCGTAGATCTGCGATAAGTAAGGTGCGCTGGGCGTGTAGATGGCGCTTCCCATATAGAATGCGAGCGTGTATCTGAAGTGGTGGGTGGAACAATTAGCAAACGTCCCGAAGCTTTGATCGAGCTGAGAAGGCGGCAGAGCGCCAGCTGTGGTTTGATGCTGTCTCGGAGAAGCTTTCCACCCTGGGAATTGACTTACAGGCAGATCATGGACGATGCGAATGCTTTCTTTCCTTGGGACCAATTCTGAGGGTTCTGGCTGTCGTCTGTCGTATACCAATCAACCAAGATGTCGCCCTCACTAGTCCGCTGCGGCACAATCGGTCGAGAAGGCTCTTTAGTGAGCGAAGCCACGTAAGCAGCCTCATACGCCGCCTCCAGATCGGCTTGAGTGTGCGCATGTTGCAGCGCGGACTTCGTGTTCACCCGCCCAAGCGTGCTTGCCGTAGTCGCACGTTTAGCTATACCGTCTTGGTGCAGATGCGATTTCGAAGTATCCATCCGCTCCAGTTCCGCGCGATTCAGCACTCCAGGGACTTCATATGGCGTGTCGGACTCCGTTGGCTCGAGATTGGCCTTTTCGACATCTTCTGGCTCCTCTACCGCCTCGCGCGTCGTCTCGTCTGAGGGGGTCAAGCCGACTGATGCAGTTGATGGCGAGGAAAGCTGTCTCTGGGCCTTTTCTGCGGTGTCTGGGTGGTAGCTAGCTGGGCACCTGAAATCGGGCCGTTCTTCTGGGTAGAGCAGCACTCTATTGCCGGTGATGTATCGGATCAGCTGCTCCATGGGCGCGTCTCTGATAAGGTCCATAGCCATGTTCTTTCGCGATGATCGTGGGCAGTCGTGAGGAAGGGACGCAGGTGATGGTGGGCTAAGGGGTGAGGTTGACAGAAAGATGAAGAAGTGAGATTGCACGAGGATGAAATTGAAACAAGCGAGGCTCTTCTTCACTGGCACCCTCACTTACCATATATCACACCACCTTCCCACCAGGGATTGTCAGCATAGTACAGCGGGCTCCGTCTACCATGGAGCTAAACCCTATGATAGCGGCCACAAGGATGAAAATGGTCCAGATGTTCTATTAGATTGGCTTGAGAGTTACAAAGCAGGGTCCACAATGGCAAGGGCGATAGCCTATGCCAGGTAGTCCGAGTCTTGGTGAAGAAGGAGTGGCGTGCATTTGAAGCTTTTTTCTGTTTACTCAGCGACAAAGTTACGACGGAACTTGGCGGATCACTCATCTCTTACACCACATCGTACATATTTGATGTCTCAAGCGTCTCAACAGTTCGGAAATGTTCTGCGGAACCCCGACGACACCATATCCCCTTTGCAGCACATATACTCGACGTATCTCGGACTTGTCTGTCTTGCTCGCTCTCGCCCTCGATCGAAACGGTTTGACGCCACACGCACATGCACGACAGGGGTCCAGTCCGCTTAATAACCTCGAAGCCACCCATCAGTAAGCATTTCGTCATACCGAGCACTCGGAATGTTTTCGGAAATGGCAATATTCTGCGCCTTGAGTGCTGACCCGACCTGGAGAACGGACCAGGGTGTCTTGAAGGTGGAGGGCTCATCAAGCCACCGCCAATCGGTCGCACTAACTGATATAAACTCGCTCCGAAACTGCAACTACAACAGTATCCGAACAATGCCGCTCTACAACTATCTTACACACACCCCAGCGCCACGCTATGCATGCAGGAACCCACAACCACCCTAATCACCGCTTCCCATACAACCACCCCAAATAATCATCCACCCCCTCCACCCCCTCCCCCTTCAGCGGCTGCCCAACCACAACCTTCTCACTCCCCGCCTCCATCTCATCAGCCCGATCCCTAAACTCCCTCCCCTTCTTACTCATACTCTTCATCATAGCAATATAGCTCTCATTCTTCCTCATCTTCCTCACCTCCTCCTTAGCTTTCGGCGGAGCATCCGCGTCTTCCTCGCCATCCGAAATGAATTTAGCGAACAAGTCCCTCCGTCGGGCTTTAGTTTGCTCGTAGCGCGCCCACATGTTGGCTTCGGCGGGGTATTCTTGGATCACGTGCTCGACTTTCCATGTGTCGGATGGACGGAGGGTTTCGGGACGAGCGACGACGTTGCCGTTGACTTCGGATTGGCAGATGACGCTTGCGACGAAGAGGGGGGCTAGGGTGTCGGTGCCCTTCGAGTCTGTGGTGGCGGCGGGCTTCGTTGGTTTATTAGGCTTCGCAGCGGGTTCGGGGACTGACGAAGTCGAGGCTGCAACGATCGTGCCCGCAGCAGTGTCTCGACCTCCCTCATTGGCGACAGCAGCATCCTCAGCTGCCTTCTCATCCTTATCAATCCCCATCATTTCCCTCTCAAACTCCGCAATCCGCGCCTTCGACGAAGACTGAATCTCATCGATCTGATCTTCAGCCATCGGCTCCGCAAAAGTCCACAACACCGTAGTCTCATCACCGTCCTTAAGAGTCTCCTGCACAGCCTCAAAATGAAACCGTAACGACTGCTCCGGGAACTTCGCAGTAGCCATATCAAACACCTTATTCAGCATATCCAAGCTGACCTTGAACTCCTGGTCACCAAGACAGACATCGACCTGACCATGAAGCGCACGGTCCATGTCTTGCAACGAGATGTACTGGAATCCAAAGATGCGCTCAACGTTGTGGTAAGCAACGAAGATGCCGTCCATACGGCCCATTCGTACTTGGAGCATGTACTTTAGCATAGTCGAGCGGATCATGTCGTAGTATTCGCGCTCGTAGCTTTCGAATCTACCTTGCAAAGTGTGGATCTGGTATCCGGTCATGGGCTCGAAGTCGCCGGTGTTCATCCGCACGGTCACGACAGCTCGAGTCTTGAGATCGAACATGCCTGTGCCGGGTAGGCGAGGGTCGTATGCATCAAGCTGTGAGCGCATCAGAAAATCGCCCGTGGTCGTGTACTGGAAGGCTTCGGGAGACGTGCGCTCCTCGGCGGAGACAGATCGAGGATCAGTCTTTCTGTAGCGCTCGTATTCGGAGGTGGACATGGTCAGTAGCTTCTCCATGGACTTTCCAAGCATCATGAGCACATTGGCGCTGTCGTACTCCTTATCGGCATCAATGGCGTACGTGCCGTTCTTCCACCGCAGAAAGATTGCATTCGGCGCTCTGTTGATCAATGTGAAGGTCTCTAACTTGTCTGGAAAGCCGCGCGAAAGCATCTCAGTATTGAGTGGCCTGAAAGCAGACAAAAGGTAGTGAAAATGGCCCAGCGTGCCAGTCATGCTGGACGTAGAGCCAATATAGCGCTTGCCGTGCTCTTTGGCCAGCGCCGCGAGCGCAGCATCCTGCGAGGACGTCTTATACTCTTTCAAAGCATTGAAGTCAAACTCCGCCACTGGCATGATCGTCTGGAGATATGGGTCGAAGTTGTATACACGCGAATGCGGGTCTTGAAGCTGGTAGACACCAGGGTTGAAGAGGACTCTGTCGAGACCGTAGGACAGAGCCGGTACCGGCGGTTGTGCAATGTCGAGAGGCGTGATTGCGAGATCCTTCGGCTCAACGACAGCATGCACTGGCGGTACTTTGGGAGCTGAGTTTTTGGCTTCCTCCTGCTCTGCTTGCTTCTTCGCAACGCTGGCCGAAACTTTGTCTGAAGAATTTCGCCCTTTACTGCTGGTTGCGTCCTTACTAGTGATAGTCGCGGGCTGGCTCCTGATCTCCCGCTTGGCACGTTTCCGACCAGGCACCTTTTTCGGAGGATCGGGCTGTTTGTCTTTCGTGGTTCGAGTTCGTGGTGCAGCGGGTTTCTTCTCGGCTTTGGTCTTCGTAGATGCAGCAAATGCTGCTGAGTCGCGAGCTGAATCTGAGAGATTCCATCCACCAGTGATGTGCAACTTGGCCAGAGACTCGGAAGGCTTGCTAATCGGTGTTTGTCCGCCGAAACTTGGACTTGCCACCGTCAAGATAACCGACCCCGGAGCGCGTACTTCAGCGGCTCGAGACGCCGACGTCTGAGCACCGAAGGGCGATGGTTCGGCGTTGGCTTGAGCAGCGGGAGTGTCCTGTTGCGACTTACGCGGTCCGGGAGTCTCAGATTTCGGGATTAGGAGTTGCTCCACGAGCCATGCCGATTGAGTAGGCCGCGCCGCTGATTGTAGCACACCCTTTTGCACGGCAGGAGAGTCTTTTGGAGCTGAAGGCGTGACGGAATCGCCTAGAGATTCAGGCTTCGCATGATCGGCTTTGAGATCGCCATTTGCTCGTTCGTCCTGAACTTCCTGCTTTCCGAAAAGAACAGATGCCGCCCGCTTGTCAACTTCTTCGTTGGACGTTGTGTGCCTCTTCGAGTATGCTGCGAACGCTTCTTGCCGCGTCACCACCTTTCCAACCTCTGGGGTGTTGTACAGCATGATCACTGGTGCTGCCGATGCTGGCGCCGGTGTCTCTCCGACCCCAGCTTCCTTGGGAGCCACGTGCGTATTCATGTCTTCCTGGAGCTTCTGAACCACCTCCTCCATACTGGCCTTCATGGCCGCCGTTGCACTGTTGTGTGGTAACCTGGCGGCCAGCGAACGACGAGGACCATGGTGATAAAGGTCAAAGTCCGCTGCCGACATCTTATTGCCACGCCTTCGTCTCGAGCGAGGTTTAAAGTCCTCCACTTTGTAGTCTTCCAGATTTTTGACGATCGCTCTGTCCACCTCCAGCTCGCTCTCTTTAATCTCCGCCGATCCTCCTGTGCCCTCGTCTTTCTGTTTCGACGCATCGCCACTGCCAGACTTCAAGCGCTGTTCCAGACTCGCCTTCAAGCCTTCCATACCAGCTGGAATCTTCTGGCGATGCATCTCATGCATCGTGAGCGAACGCACAACCCCATCTCTGCGGTCAATGGCCCGAACTCGCGATGACTTCTTGCTCGCAGCCCGTGTTGATTTCGGGGACTGTATTGTCGCATTGGATCCAGAAAACGGGGTGTACGCTGGAATATCCTCCTTAGGTCTCACAGACGGCGCTGGTTCCAGATCCGAGTCAAGGTTGTTGAAGTTGTCCTCCCAGAAGTCCACGCGTGGTGCGACTGCTCGAAAGGGAGTCTGAGCAATCCCTCGCCGTAGTCGTTGGTTTTGCGCTGCCCACAGTTGGTGCCGACAGGTGAGGCAGACATATCCGGAGCAGTTCCATGGCGGCGTACGCTCCAGTCGTCGTAGCATTGAAGCTGGGAAGGTGTGATGTAAACCAAAATGTTCGCCAAGTCTACATGTGTAGAAGTCATGACACTGGAATATTTGATGGGCTGACTAACATCTCAATCAAACTTAGTCAATGTCTCCGAAATGCTTCCTCCGACTTCAAGCCGCCAACAAATGCCGGCGTCACTACACTGCTTGATCGTCTCTACCCGTGATAGCCCCGCAGCAGTATAACAGTCTGCATTGACCGTACAGTCGTCGAAGAGCCTCTGGTGATGATACCAACCTATCCTGATTCTTAGAACGTACTTGAACATACCAAAGACACACCATGTCAACCAACGCAAGATCATCCAGCTTCAACGAAGCCTCATCAGAGTTCCGTCAGCATCTCCCAGATCTAAGTATACCTCGTTTCACCATCTCCAAGAACCAAGATGCGTACGAGTACGCGGACGACTTCAAGAAGAATCATGTACCTCCTTGGCTTCACAACCTCACCGAGACATGGAAAGATCTTCTACAAGAACCATTTACCGGCGTGACTACAGATGGTATGTCCTTCGCTGTCTGACCGTCCCGGAGTTTTGTTTATAACGATACTCAATAGGCAACTTGATACCCGACCTCTACAAATCGGAGAACATGGGCGTCAGCGTCCGTACCATCTGCACCGCAGCGAACAAAGTCCTCGACCTGTGCACTCCAGAGCAGAAGCAAAAACTCCAGTACCCAGTCAACGCACGCGAGTGGCGAGCCTGGAGCAACCCGGAGTTCCTCCTCCGTCCATTCGGTCTCCGCCTAGAAGACCTACCAGAAGACCTAGCGACCTCCATCCTAGCCGTCCTCGAAGCCTCCTTCTCCCCAGAAGGTTACCAAAAAGCTCTCGCCGCCATGAGAATCAACCACTTCCTCGGCGAAGTCTGCCAAGTCCCCAAAATCATGAACAAGTACTCCTACAACTTCCTCCTTTTCGGCGAACCTTCTGCGCAGAGAGCCTGGGGCTACGTGCTCTACGGCCATCACCTCTGTCTCAGCGTCTTCTTTAGGGGCATGTATATGATCGTGTCGCCGACATTTACGGGCGCAGAGCCGAATATTATTGACGATGGCCCGGGGGCTGGCACGGAGATCTTGCATACCGAAGGCAAGCTCGGGCTGCAGTTGATGCAGAGTCTACCGCAACAGACGAAGGACCAGGCGCAGATTTTCAAACTCATGCGGGACCCGGGGATGCTGCAAAGCGGCGACCTGAAAGTCGACCGCTGGAACCAGGACGATCAGCGACATCTCTGCGGCGCGTTTAGGGACAACCGCATCGTCCCGTACGAAGGCACCAAAGTCGCCGATATGAGTTCCGACCAGCAGCAGCTGATCCTAGATATCGTCGAGCAATTCGTTCTCTACCTCCCGCAACAGGCGCGGGAGATGCGGAAAGAGCAGGTCCGCAAGCATTTCAGTGAGACGTGGTTCTGCTGGATCGGAGGTTATGGCGACCACGACCCTTTCTACTTCCGTATCCAGAGTCCGGTGATTATTTGCGAGTTCGATCACCATTCGGGCGTGTTTTTGACGAACAAGGAGCCGGCGAAGTTCCATACGCATACGATTGTTCGGAGTCCGAATGGGGGGGATTATGGGAATGCGATTAGGCCTGAGGATGAGAGGTTGATGTGAGGATGTAAGGATGTAGTTCGCTATACAAGATCGTACAAAGATTTCATAATTCTTTCTTTGCCAAATGAAGACCAGCCCGATACCCAAACACCATCGCAGGCCCCAGAGTCAGCCCGCCAGTGACATATTGTCCGTCCAGAAAGTGATGTGCATCAGCACCAACCGCGTACAAGCCAGATATCGGCTGTCCGCCAGCATCCAGAACTCGAGCATGCCTATCTGTATCTAAGCCATACATCGTGGTCATAGTCCCGTTGTACATAGGTATAGCATAGTACGGACCAAACTCCAACGGCGCCAGACACGGGTTAGGTTTCACTTTAGGATCGCCTTGAAGAGCGGTCGTGCGGTGCGTCTCCACGGCCAAAGTCAAGATCCTTCCCGTTTCGCGCGAATTGGTTGAAGTTGTCAACTGTGTTGGACAGCGTCTCCGAACTCATCTTCAACTTCTGTGCCATCGCCTGAATCGTTGGCGCGGTAACGATGTACCCGCGACGTATGAGATGAGCGATCGGATAAGGATGAGGTAATGCGAGACCCATCCCATAGCGCTGCAGGTGGCGCTTATCGGCAATGAGATACTCTTCCCGAACTCCAGCTGCTACTGTTGCACGTCCGAGGTCCTGATACGGCGCTGACTCGTTCGCGAAACGTCTGCCATCGCCGTCTACGATGATGAACCCAGGTTTCGAGATATCCTGAAGGTGAGGAAAGGTGAGGACTGGGCCGTGCTTTGGGCGATACTCGGACATGGGAGCGTATAATGCTCTGTCGGGTTTGGATGGTGTTGGGGGAGAACGCCACCCATCGCGTTGCCAGTGCGTAGACCGTCGCCTTGGTTGCCTCTTGGGACGGCTGTCCAGTCTTGGGTAGGTAGGTAGTCCCGTGCCAGCTTGGCTGAACGAGCGAAGCCGCCACTGGCGAGGACAACACCCTTCCTGGCTCGAATCTTGAGAGTCTTCCCTTGCTTTTGGACTGTCCATCCTACGATCTTGTCGTTGTCTACGATAGGTTGCATGGCTGGGGAGTTTCTCCGAAGCGTGACATCCGCTTTGGTCGCCGACTCGATCAATCGACCAACAAGGGCATTGCCGTTACAGAGATTCGTCCCCTTCCCATACCACAGAAAGTCGGCCACATACCTTAGCATGCTGCGAACAACATATGAGAAGCTTCTACAGCTAGCTAAAGGCCGAGTCCAATATGCCTGGTACATTACATCAACGTGCATCGTACCAAAGGCGCAATACCCTTGCAAAGGATATCGGACTTGCTTCACTAGTTGACCTAGTCGTCGACCATCATAAGGAGCGTTCAAGACCGTCCTTCCAGCCTTTGCGGCTCCATCAGAATCGGCGTAGTAGTCGGGAGCGGGCAGCGGAATGAATTGCGTTGCTCCAATACTCTCTAGCCATTTGCACATCTCTGGCGCGGTGTCCAGATACGCCGACGCCTTGTCCTGGTTGTAATCGTCTCCGAGACGAGATCGGAGGTACGTTCCGACTCGCTCGCAGGTATCTAGGTATCCATTTTCAAAAGCGAGGTGGTTCATTGGCAACCATAGAGCTCCGCCGGAGAATGCAGTTGTTCCACCATAGAGTGCTGTCTTTTCGGTGACAAGCACTTTTTGGTTGCCTTGTATGGCTGCTGTCACTGCTGCTGTAAGACCTCCCGCACCTGACCCGACGACGATCACATCGTACTCGTGATCGTAGACGTCAATCTGGAACTCGTTAGCAACGGAGTGCAAACGCGGTGTACGAATAGACTCGCCTTCGATTTTGTTGATGCAAACCTTTTGCCCGGAACAGTAGGAGATCTTGGGATGCGTGTACAATGGTACAAGAGCCGTGATTGAGTAGTGGTCTGCCGTAGCAATCGTGCATGTTGCATGGTAGTTGTGTTAGCATTGTGAGGTGACAGAAAATGAGACAATTGTGTCTCCCGTCATGGTCTGCAGCTTTATGTCCATTCTCCGCCTCCCTTCTCCTGATTACCAAGGAATATACGGAGGTAAGCAATCATCTATCAAGATTCAACATGCTGCGCATGTGTATCCGCCAGCGCGTTATGCTGGGTAGGCGTGCGGAGATCCGACATAGAAGCATATCGAAGTATTGGTTCCGTTGTCACTTCCTGTATGGTCTGTCCGATGCTTGAGACATCGACCAAAGATACCAGAGGGTTGTTAAGCCTCGTGCCCCTGGGCTCGGGTTACAACATCGAAGGAATATAGGGTTGGCTCGCAAGATAGGATATCTAGAAATGTCAACACACAGCTCGATGCACTTGCAACTAAGTATACAGTCCTCAATGAAAGAACGAAACCTTGACCAAAGGAACCGAGCGAACTATGGCCATCACAAGATCGGATGTATATAGCTGTTCCCGCGTTCTCGGCAATGGAATATAAGAGCAGCCCGATGAGTGGTAGAAAAGATAACTTGTGCAAGCTGATGGTTCGTATAGAGTATTGACGAACTCGACCTACTATGATGATAGTGCATCAAGTTGATGCACAAGGAGAAAACTTCGTGAGATTTGGTGGCCAGCGAGGCAACGACAATGACGGTCCATCCCTGCCTTTGGAGGAGAGGTAGAGCGTTCCATCTCATCACAGCAAGTGAAGGTCAATTGGTGGTTGCCTTGGTCCAGTAGCGGAGGCATCTCACGCACAGTATTCCGAGTCCTCAGAGGAGTCCGCATTGTCTTTGTTGTTAGTCCGGAAGGACTTGGTATTGGTGAGCACGATTGCACAGAGTCTGTTATGGCTTCATCGCCGCTGTGTACTGCAATTAATGGCCTTCTTGGATGATGGTATAGGAGAATGGAGTGGCGAGCTTGGTGCTGTGTGAAAGCTCTTGCTCCGTCGACTTTCCTTCACAATCGTGTCCTTCCGCTCAACGCTTCCATGTCCCTCGGCACTTGTCGCCGCCCCATCACTGCCGGTTGATTACATGTATAGAATTCGCTTTCGTGAACCTTCTTGGCTGAGTTGTTGGCCAAGTTGCTGTGGAGCGTCGCCAAGAGCCTTGCCTGACGTCGATTCTCGGCGCCGGTCGCGCTTCCCTACACCTCCACCTCCTCCACCGCTCCCAAACAGCTGACAGTTCGTCATCGCCGTCCATCGACTACGCACTGTCAACGTACTCGCAGTGAGCTAGCGTTTCGGGTGTCTCACAATAGTGGACTTCTGTTCACAAGCCACGTACCTGAATCCGTTATACCGCGGTGGCATTAACTTCTGTATAAAGTTCGCCCCGTGCTTGGTGATGTGTCGCTGGTATTGGCAGAGGCTGTGAGGTTTGGGACCGTATTGATGGGGCAGAGGCAGAAGGGCTGTTGGGGGGAGGTATAAGTGCTGGATGGCTCTCTTGTATGTTGTGTCTTTCATTCTCGAGCTTTACACATATCGCAAGACTACCAGATATCTCCCATTCGCTCCATCATACAACACCTGGTTACAACACTCCAAAACAGCTCACTGCACGACCAACATGCGCTCCCACGCCATCTTCGCGTTCGCCGCCGCGCTCGGCCTCGGCGTTGTCAGCTCGCAGGATGTATACGACGGAGACTAACCCCAAGCTTGCCAGGACTCCTGTGGCGCGGTCGTCACGCAAGGCCAGACATGCGATGATCAGAACAGCGAGGATGACACCGAGGTCTCTTGCCTTTGCAATGCACCAAATATGAGCACCCTCATCCCGCAGTGCCAGTCCTGCATCCAGCAGAACGGAGGCGATGATGACGATGTTGACGGTGAGTTGAGATCCCCATATGGTTGCAATCGGACAGCTGTACTGACACGAGAACTAGACATCATGGACCTCGCCACGCCTGCGGCATCGCCGCCACCACACAGACCAGTAGCGCCTCCCAAGCGAGCGTAACCGTCTACACCACCACCCGCACAGAGTCAGACGACGACGGCGACGACCTCGAAACGGAGACCGATCTCGTCACCTCCACCCTCGGCGCTGCTGCCCCAATGACCACCGTCTATACCACCACCAGCACTGGCACTGACGATGATGGTGACGCCGAGACCGATGTCGACGAAGTCACCTCTGCTATCAGCGGCGGCTCGAGCCCTCAGACCACTGTTGTGACGTCCACGGACGCCAACGGATCGACGAAGCTTCTTACCACTACCAACGCCGGTCCGGCGGCCACCACGGGCAATGCAGGGGGTGCTGCAGCTTCGTCTTCGACGGAAGGTCTCGCTGTTGCGACTACTATCCCGTTCTTGGGCGCTGGCGCTGGTGCGGTTATGGCTGTGCTTGCCGTGTTGTAGAGTTGTTGGGGTCGAGGAGATGCTGGCGAGGATTGAACTGTTTGTGACTTGAGCTAATAATGCTTTCACGATATACCTTAGTTATGCAATCAGAGTCTTGATCGAGATGTTGTGTCCGTAGTAGTTCATATCCCGGTCCATCGTCGTGTTTGTCAGCATGCCTCGAAGTTGTATATCTGTCCGTGTCTGCCTGTCCGGTGAGGATGAAGGAAGGGAGGAGATCTCATTAGCGCATCTGATTGGCTGGCTCATGGAGATGCTAGCGCCGAGCATGGAAGCGCCTGAAACAGCGATCAGGCTGGTATCTTCCTTTCGCGGACTCGATGTGACCAAAGGTACTTCTGCATCCACTTCTCAGCCCTGTGGCTCATATCCTATACTTTTCCGCCGTGTTGTCCATGCTGTAAGGAGGAAGAACAAAGCGCGTGAAAGTCCCATTGTCAGCAGACCCTGGAAACAGATCCGAGCGAAACATCTCCGCCGCCAGACTGTGATCCTTGTACGCCCGCCGCCCCGTGCAAAACTGCCCGCGATTTGGCGCACACCGCGACTGGAGGGGTACTTGACACTGCGATTGCGACGGCGGCAACAACCTGGTGGCGTAAGATTCCGCATTGATCACGAGCGACCGCGCTTCCGCCGAGGCTTCCACGTGAAAAGGATAGGAGGGGTGAAAGAAAACCGAGCGCAGGGGTGTGGATCGCGTGCAGGGCGCGCATACCGCCGGCATGCAGCAGCAGCAGAACTCGTAGGTCATATCTTGCCAGCGCGTGACGATTGTGAACAATGGACAAGCGATGAGTCTAACTTCCAGTCACCGCTTCCACATCTCCACCGTGCCATATACACTCACAAGGCTGCGGTAGCACAAGAGCTGACCACTGCACTCGCGCAGACTCTACCGACCCGAACAGTTCATGAATCCCGGACCAGCACCTCGACCACCGACCGACCGCCCGAAGCTCAATCTCACGCCCAATGTCTACGGACAGCCCGGGAACCCCAACCCCAGCCTTCGAACCTTGACGAACCCTTCCTTGTCAGCACTCAATTCACCTACGACTGCCACTTCAGCTAAAGGCTCTGGCTTTGACTCGATTACTGGCGAGTTCACAGTAGTCCGCGATGGATGGGCCAAGGTCAAGGAGGAAGGAGGTGGTTTCATGAGCAAGTTCTGGAACGAGCGGTTTCTTGTGCTACGCGAGAAGCAGCTGGACTTTCTGAAGTCCAATACCAGTAACAAGACTTCGCACTCGATCTTTTTGAGGGAGGTCTCCAACATATCACGATCCGACGACTACCCTTTCAGCCTCGAGTTGGTCAAAGAAGACACCAAAAAGTGGATCTTGAAGTTCGACACCGACAATGAGGTCTACGGCTGGATGGACAGTATCTACGACCGCTGCCCAAGCATGGGTGGCGTGTCTCACCCGACTGGCTTCTCCCATCGAGTCCACGTTGGCTTCGACCCTGTCACGGGAGGCTTCGTGGGACTCCCAGTCGAGTGGGAGCGCCTGCTCAAAGGATCGGCGTTGACGAAAGATGATATGGCTAAGAACCCTCAAGCCGTCATGGAGGTCCTGCAATTCTACTCGGACAAACTTGCACCACGCCCAGAAGATCCGAAGATGTACCTTTCTTTGACTCCGACCCCACCTGTAGACAGCGGACGCGAAAAACAGCTTGGGTACTCGGCAGGGAACAGTGTAGCGCCTCCAAGGCCGCAGCCACCATCCTTCGGCCGACAGGAAAGCTACAACAGTGGTAGAAGCGCGAATCAAACACCGACTGGCCAATACTCGACGACAAGAGACGGTTCGCAGGACAGGTTTGGTGCGCCTAAACGAGCCGATACTGCACCTGTATCTGCTTTGGATCCACGAAACGACGATGCCGAGCGGCGGAGGAAGGAAGACGAGAGACGACGCGCAGACTCCGACCGGCGGCGGCGAGACGAAGACGCAGATCGGAGGAGGCGAGAACAAGAAGATCGCGAATACAACGAATCGTTACCGAAAGCGAAACAACCACTTGCCAAGCAGGAACTGGGTGGGTATGGCTCCGATGGCCGAGATGCCAGTCCAGGCCAGCAGGCGAACAGCAGATACAATGCGACTAGACCTGCGCCACCTACACCAGCTCAAGCGAAGAATGGACAGTCAGCCGGTAGCAGCCTGCCAATTAGGAATCTGCAAGCTTCACGCCCGGCACCCGCGCCGCCAGGCCAGCAGAATGGCCAGTCGCCGCAAAAAAAGCCGTCAGCGAACGGTACATCTCCGTATGCTGTCAAACAGCCTGGTCCAGCACCTGCGAATGGACAAACTCAACCCCGAGACTACCAACAACAACAACAACAGCAGCCTCTTACGCGCAAACCATCTGGCTCAGGCAATCATAAAACACAACCTTCTGGCGGGCAGCAGGTGAAACCTCTCAATGTGGCCACCAAGCAGCCCACAGGTGCACCAAAGGACCCAATCAAGGCTGCTGAGGCGGCGCTCACGAAGAAGGACCCAGCCGCCGACAAGAAAGAGAAAGAAGTCCGGATGAGCGCCATGTCCGATGCGCAAGTCATGGAACGCCTGCGGTCTGTCGTTACCCTGTCCAACCCTCTTGAGAGCTACAACAAGCAGAAGAAGATTGGCCAAGGCGCGTCAGGATCCGTATATGTCGCTCGTATCCGCGAGACAGCACCATCAAAAATCGCGCAAGATCTGACAAAGATGTACGGCCCACGTGCGCAGGTGGCGATCAAGCAGATGGATCTGCGGTCACAGCCTCGCAAGGAGCTGATCGTGAACGAGATCATCGTGATGAAGGAGAGCCGGCACGACAACATTGTCAACTTCCTGGACGCCTTCTTGCAGGAGGAGACGTTCGAGTTGTGGGTGGTGATGGAGTTTATGGAGGGTGGTGCGCTCACGGATGTCATTGACAATAACGCCACCATCACGGAGGACCAGATCGCTACGATCTGTCTCGAGGTAAGTCTGATTCATATCCCACACAGCGCATCTAGTGATACTAAGTACTGTTCCCCAGACCTGCAAAGGCCTCATCCACCTCCACAGCCAAAACATCATCCACCGCGACATCAAGTCCGACAACGTCCTCCTCTCCTCCCGCGGCGCCGTCAAAATCACCGACTTCGGCTTCTGCGCCAAACTCACGGAACAGCGCTCCAAACGCGCCACCATGGTCGGCACACCCTACTGGATGGCGCCCGAAGTCGTCAAGCAGAAGGAGTACGGCAACAAAGTCGACATCTGGAGCTTAGGCATCATGGCCATTGAGATGATCGAGTCCGAGCCGCCTTATCTGAATGAAGAGCCTTTGAAGGCGCTTTATCTGATTGCGACTAACGGGACGCCGAGGCTGAAGAAGCCGGAGAAATTGAGTAAGGAGCTGAAGGCTTTTTTGAGTGTTTGTCTTTGTGTGGATGTGAAGAGCAGGGCGACGGCTGAGGAGTTGGGAAGGCATGAGTTTTTGGCGCATGGGTGTAGTTTGGCGAGTTTGAGCGAGTTGTTGAGGTTTAGGAAGGGTGGGGGGCATTAGGTGTGCCGGATGGTATGTGTTGTGGTGAATGATAGGGCTGAGGGAGTAGGGAGAGTAGTGGAGAAGGGGATTCACACGATACCACGTCTTTGCTTTGCGTGCATGGGATGGAGGTATGGTGCTGGTGACAACGACAGGCTTTCTCTCAAGGGTGGTATTGCTATTGCTGGCACTCGGCACTTGGAATGGAGTGCTCAAATCAGATATTGCTTAGCAAAACTGCTCTCATTCATAGATGAACGGAGAGTTTCTATTCCTTTAGTCGTCCGTTTCTGCTCGCCGATTATGGACCGATGGAGATTCTACGGAGTATTGTCTTTTAGTCATACATTTCTATTCACATAGCAAGGAGGATACCTCATGATCTCCCATCACGGGCAGCGGCCTTTCTGTCTCGACTCGCCGACCCAAGGACATGGTTCTAGTTGACCACATTGAGGCAAGTGTGACCCAAATGAGGAAGTTGTGGGAACGCTAGTCGCAGAGATGTTCTAAAGCCTCTTGGCAGCTAACGTCGTCCTTATTATGATGCCTTACTACTGTGCCAAAAATGCATCCCAGCAAACCTTTATACGCCAACTTGATGACAGATGGCCGCCAAGGACCTGGAGGACGCCGTACCATGCAGAGATTGACGGTAGCACCTGCCTGAGATGGCGTGGTCAAGCATAGCATGGACAGAACCTCCAGTCCCTGTGTGCAGGCTCAGTGCGTGCGTTCGAAGGCTAAGACCATTGTGTCAAATCGTGAAGTATACTTTTCGTGGAACAGGCGGTATGACTTGTAGCACCACGGCAGGACATTTGCAGCGAGCTGAAACGACATCGTAACATTGACATTGGCTTTCTGTGGGCCGTGCAGTGTCTGGAACTACTTCATATAAGTGCGATATAGGGCGACTCTACGGCCGCATCTCTAGAAGACCTGCATCTGGTCAATCATCTCGAATTCACGAAGCCTTGCTACCACGGCACTAGCGAGGAAAGGCTAACCAGCGTGTGTGTTTCGACGCCTTACCATGGCTATCCCGTTATCCAAGGAAGAACGCGGAGCTGGTGGCTTGCAATTCATCTATGTCAACAGTACTTCGAAGGGCGCCCAGAAGGGCAATGTCAGGATCGCTCGGCACATGCTGCACGCTTAAACCGCGAGAACTACCGATTAAAGCTGGCGAAGCAGCGGGCGGCCGACGCTGACGCCACATCCAAGCCGGACGTTGCGCATGTCGTTGTTGATGCGGAGAGACATAACGAGTTGTGTCCGCCGGTGACGCTCAACGCTGTCCTCGGCGTCTCTAACTGGACCCAGACGCCGAGCGACTGTCCTGGTTGTCCGGAGTGCCCGCACCCAAAGAGTCACCGCAAGCAGCGGTTCGATATTCAGCCTCTCGCGGAGCACATGCAAGCTAAGATTGAGATGGCATTGGATGCCCTGCCGCCCGGGACTCAGCAGTGGAGCTTGGGAAATATGTCTGCTAAAGTGCGACATCATTGTAAACTGCATGAACCTAATCTCCCTTATGTGGATCTCTCACATGTGGCCGACCATTATACTAACCTCTTTCCAGTGCTACATACTATTTTCCCAGTCTTAGCAGGAGAAGGCGCGGCTGAAGAGTGGTTCGAGGGATACTGTGGCAGCGAATTGATCTTCCACGTTGGCCATGTTGGTGCTGCGTTTGTGAGCATCGAAATTAAAGTCGTGTGATCTTATGCTGACTGCTATGCAGCACCGTGACCTGCTCGCAGGGCGATGCTCGGTAGCGCGGTGGAGTACCAAGAAGCAGATTTTGCAACACAAGGCTGCCGCACTGAAAATCTTGCAGCAGCAGGTCAACAGCCTTCTCCAGTTGTCAACCTCCGAAGTGGACCGCCTGATATTCGCAGCCATGACTCTGGCTCGTCATGAGATCTCCGTGAACAATTTGGACGTAGATCTGGCGCACCTTTACTCTCCTCACTTTCCGACGGCCAATTGGGCAGGCTTGTATGGCCGTGTCATCTCCGTGAAAAGCCATCTGGATGGGGTCGCAGCTCTAGTGGAATACCAAGGAGGGCTTAAGAATGTACAAGTATCGGCACTTGCTGCCACGATCGCTCGGTGCGTACGCTCTACGTGCTCAATACAACCTGGCGAACTAACACTTGGCAGGGTCGACTTGGTCGAAGTCGGCACAAGTCACACTCACCCTTACTACCGTCGCCTATGGAACGCTGATGTGAGTGAGTTGTACCAGTATGCACCCGATGCCTCGTTTCTATCCAGAGGTCGAGGCTTCCGACTCCTCAGCGACCACATACCCGACTTCGCAACAGACGTCTTCCAGGACCTCGCCATCCTCGATGCAATCATGTGTCATACGCGACTTCAGCAGCTAAGCAACGACGTCTTGCAGCACATCCTCACGGTCCGCAATTGCGTAGCACACCGCCTGCTGTCGCTCCCCAGCTGGGACGAGATGGACGAATCGACCCAGCAGCAAACGGACAGCCGCGTATACGAGATCTGCAGACTATCCTGCGTGATCTATTCCAACGCTGTGCTGTTCAGTATGTTCCCACACAGCGGCTGGCAAGACCGCCTTACATGGCGGCTGCGCTGGCTGCACTCGCTCGACGTTCCGCCCACCGCAGCGAGTGAGGCAATGGACGGATTGGTTCTATGGAGTCTCTGTATTGGCGCCGTGGCGTCGTTTGAGGGCCAAAACAGCAGTTTCTTCCAGCTCACCGTGCGGCAGTTTCTGTCGGAGCGGTATGACCCGCCGGAAAACTACGCAAAGGAAGTCAAGGATCGGTTGGAAGAGTTTCTGTGGTCGGAAAACGCATGTGATATTGGTCGACGGACGATGCGGAAAGAGATATGGGGTCCTGAAGCGGGTTAAGGCTACCTACAAGGCCCGTACTGGAGATCGACCGGTTTAGCGAAGAACGAACCACAGCATCGGCTTGCGTGTCCAGAGTGGGTCACTCCGCTCGCCGGACACCAATGCCAAAAAGGTGCTTCCCAGGGAAGCAAGACCGCAACCAGTTGCTGGTTGTAGTGGCGTGGTCAGTAGCCGATGCGCCGCTGTATCGAATGGTGGATAGCTTGGTCAAGAGTGGCCGTGGCGAGCTGTTTGTGAGACTCATGGCGCCGCTTTGGAGCCACAGCATTGCATCATCTCACCGGTTCACACGACGTCGAAGCACATGTACAGCATTTGATCCTGCGCTCGTCACATCCACAGGAATGGCGAGCTACACACCATGTCGACGCTCCTTCTCATGGCTGAGGCGGGCACAGCGGTTAGGACGTGTGCACTCTCGGCGTGCTGAGTCAATGCATGGCATGCTTGAGGAGTAACTGGCGATTCTCGTACGAAGAAAGGTGCGGTCATGTGGTGTGAACATGTACTCAATGATGTACTCGGTTAATGAACTACCAATCTATGCCACCTGAACCGCGCTCACCACCCGCCAGAATCTCTTGCGCCTTGCCGTGCATGCCTATTCCGTTAGGCAAATGACTATTGTTGATACCCTTCCGGCCCTTCATCGGCTTGATTTTCCTATCCATGGCCTCGAACTGATTCGTTTCGTTATCCGCCTTGACCTTATACTTCGCAGTGGCCAACACGCCATCCAATTCTTCCACCGGAGGCAGCTTCACGTAGACCAGACCATCCTCTCTCGCCTCGACAGGGAAGGTCGCAATGTTTACTGACTCATCGTTCATGCACTTGCCCGCATTGTCGCCCTTCAGCTCAAAGTTACGCTTGTGCACAGGACAGCTTACCCACAGCTTATCGGCGTTGGTGTCGTCTCCGATCAAGCCATCGCTCAACAGGAACGCACGTTTATGAGGGCACATCTGTTGCGAGGCATAGTACTGCCCTTTGATCTTGAAGATGGCCAGCTGAGTGTCCCCTCGGTTGACAGCAACGCTTGAGCCTGCTTGCGATTCCAAGAACTGCTCGACCTTTGCGAGAGGCTGCCAGCTGAGGGCGCTCCACTTCGTACCGCGGAAATCCTCAGTGATGGAGTCTTTGGGCCAGTGCGCCGGTCGTTGTTGTTCGCGCTCTGTCACCTTCTCGACATTCTCGACCGTCTCGTCAGTGTTGGCAAATTGAGAGAATAGCTTCATACGCTCCGGCGACTTCAGCACTTCGGTCCATTCGCAGAAGAAGGTGCCGACGAGGTCCTCCATTTGCTTTTCGAGATCGGCGCAAATGCCGAGCTTGTCGTCAAGGATGACTTCTTTTAGATACTTGATTCCACCTGGCAGATTTTCGATCCATCGGGCGGTTCGCTGAAGCTTGTCCGCAGTCCGGATGTAAAAGCTCAGGAAGCGGTCGAGGATCGGAACGACGTCGTCTGGAAGAACCTAAAGTGTTGAGTAGAAATGTGAGCAAGTGTCTTCTTTGGTCGAGCTGGAATGCTTTTGAGCGCCGCACGATACTTCGTGGTATAACTTACGTCCTTTGCCAGTAAATCGCAATGTCGCGGCGTAGCGCCACCATTTCCTCCCACAAAGATGTTGAAGCCCTTGTCCGTTGCGATGAGACCAAAATCCTTGGACTGTGCTTCTGCACACTCTCGCACGCAACCCGAAACACCTCCCTTGAACTTGTGCGGAGAGCGAATGCCTTTGTATCGCTCTTCCAGCCTCACGGCCATCCCTACACTGTCGCCAATGCCGAATCGACACCATGTCGTGCCAACACATGACTTGACCGTCCGCAAGGATTTAGCGTACGCGTGCCCGCTCTCCATTCCACCATCGACCAGCTCTTGCCAAATCTTAGGCAGGTCTTGCTTTTTGGCCCCAAACATATCTATCCTCTGGCCACCGGTAATCTTGGTATACAGGCCGAACTTCTCTGCTACCGTGCCAATGATTATTAACTTTCGAGGTGTGATCTCGCCACCAGACATTCTTGGGATGACAGAGAAGGTCCCATTGCGTTGCAGGTTGCCCAAAAACCTGTCATTCGTGTCCTGTAGTCCTCTGCGGTCGGGGTCCATAATGTGCTTGTTGTAAAGTGATGCAAAGATAGAACCCAACGCCGGCTTGCAGACCTCACAGCCACCAGAGCTCGGGTCTTTCCCAGCGTGCTTCATGATTTCAGGAAAGCTCTCGAGCTTCTTGACGTAGACTATGTTGAAGAGATCGGCTCGGGAATATTCGAAGTGTGGGCACAACTGCGAAAATGAACGGGTATATCAGCAGATGTTTCAGGCAAGAACCACGTGGTGTGTCAGCGAAGGGTATTCTGGCCTTTGAACTTACATGATTCTTGACCTCCTGGCCCATCGAGGCCATTGTCTTGTTGAAGATAGTCTGCACGAGAGGCATACAGCCTCCACAGCCAGTACCAGCCTTTGTGCAGCTCTTCACCTCCCCTATAGACTTGCAGGTGCCACTTTTGATCACTTCGGAAACGCCGCCTTTTGTCACATTGTGACAGGAACATATCTGTGTATCGTCTGGTAGGTCGTCTGTGTCATCGTCACCTTTGCTGGCACCAACAATGAGCTCTCCTGGCGGGACCTCGAGCGGCTTTTGGCTCTTAACCATAGGGACAAGTTTGACGTAGTCGCTCGTGTCCCCAATCATCATACCTCCGATCAGGTGTTTCCCGTCGGCGGTAAAGAGATACTTCTTGTAGACGTGCTGAAATGGATCCCTGTACACCAATGCCTTGATGTCTCGATCTGTGGACTCGCCCGACCCTTCCTTTTTGCCGTGGCGCTTGGTAGGCAGGTTTTTGGGACCATCCCGGTCAGCAAAGAAGTCCCCGTAGCTGGCAACGTCCACTCCAAGGAGCTTCAGCTTTGTACTGAGGTCTGGCCGCGCAAATTTTCGGGCACGATGTGCTTTGGCTTGTGTCAAGTTGAATGCAAGCACGTCTGCCATCTCGATGCCGGGAGCGATCAACCCAAACGTCTGGTCCTCCCAGTTTGCACACTCGCCGATTGCGTAGATATTGTCAACAGATGTGGAAAGATCAGGCTTAACCACGATACCTCCACTCTTTGCACACTCGATGCCTAGATTGCGGAATGTGATCAGCAACCATGCTCAAAATCACACGTACGGCGGTCATGAGACGGAGAGCCTACCGCTTTTGCGTGCGAGATCGTCCCGACTTCTGATCCCGATGGCGAATGTGATACAGGTGCACTCCATAGTCTCCCCGTCTTCGAACGTCACACCCGTAAGATTATTGTCTTTGTCGGTGTTGATTTGGCCCACTCGCTTCGAGAGCAAGACATCGAGTCCTAGATTTCGCACCTGTTCGACGACCATGGACCCAGCATCACTGTCAAGCTGCCGGCTTAGCACCCACTTATTGCGTTCGATGAGCTTGACCTTGCCGAACTCCTCGAGGTCCATCATCGCCTTTGCGGCTTCAAGGCCGAGAAGTCCACCCCCGACTACAGCACCGGTGGTACCTTTTTTTGTTGAAGCAAATTCGATTAGCTTCTGTAGGTCCTCGATCGTCCGGTACACAAACACGCCTTTAGCATCGTAGCCGGGTGTATGCCGAGGGAGAATTGCATCGGAGCCGGTCGCCAATACTAGAACGTCGTATGACACGGTGTTCCCGCTGGATGTGCTGACCGTCTTGTTCGTAGTGTCGATGTCGGTGGCCAACGTATTGACATGATAGCTAAGTGAGCCTTCCGGCATTGAAGCGTACCAGCTAGCAGGATTCAAGTACAGGTCCTCAACTTTTCGGTGCTGAAAAAAGGATGTCAAGCCCACCCGGTTGTAGGCCAGGTGAGGCTCTAGAGAAGAGAAAAAGCACGAGGTCAGCAGCGGTATAGACAAGGGGTTCCGTATGCTTACCTTCGCCTATAACTATGATATCATACTCTCTTCTTTTCTCATCCAGCTTCATGAGCTTCTCAATGAACGCGATCCCGACCATACCCAGTCCAACTACAACCACAGTTTTGCGGCGCGTGCTCCTTGGTGCCTCGTGATGCTCCTCCTTGGGCTGTCCCGGTGGAGGAGACTGTTCTTGCCCATTTTCGCTCATCTTGTCCGCAAGTCGTTGAGAACGCGAGATTGGGTTGTGCCCAATGAGTGAAGTCAGAGGATCGTGTTAAGGAAAGGTCGAGAATATCAATATGAGCAGAAGATACGAGCTAAAGTTTTAGGAGAAGAGAGACACGCATACTCCACACGGTATCAGTGGCACACAGACATTCAAAAGTAAGATGGACCACTATCTCGTCGAAACACGAACACCACTGCATTTTGGTCGTCTTCGAGGCATCTCCGGTTTCCATACAACCGGAGATGCATGGCGAGACCAGGACCTCTGGCACATGGTGGCGAAGTGGCTGGGCGAGCTGCGGCATTTCATCGAGAAGCGAATGCAAAGCGTGCGAATGGAAGTGTGATGATAAGAGATGATAAGGTTGCAGGTCGAAAGACGGGAGAGGAAGGCGTCCTCGCATTGCCGAGATTGTCTGTGCGTCCACTCCTTCGTTTTTGTGCCTCGACTTCAATCAATTCCAATCGAACTGATCGTTCGCAGCGAACCAACCCGATCTGCCACACTGCATTTCTCAAAGGTCGCACATCTGCATTCGAGCCGCATGATAATCAGTCTTCATTGATTGGCCATTATCATTACTGTGGTTCAAGGTAAAAGGACGCCATTATGCAACGTCGATCCTCCATAGATAAGGACATCTTGGCCCATATCATATCTCGCCCAGTTAATTACAGTTGAAAACTCCGAAGACCTTTGCCGATGGTCCGTCGATAGGCGTAAGAAGCAATCTGCCCAGGGTGTAGAGCCGTCTATACCATATCTTCAGGTGATTCCTTCTTGCTTTCGCTCGACGATTCACGACGAGTTGGTGTGTCGGTATTGGCGCCTTGTCCGACCAAGGGTGCCGACTCTGATTCAAACTGCACCCCATCTACAGAGATTGGAGCTTCTCCGGTGAGGTTCAGATACCAATACATCGTGCCGACCATCAGTCCACCTCCAACGATGTTGCCTAGGAGTGCTGGGATCATGGATTTCCAGATGTAGTAGCCAGTGGTGATTTTGGGATCACCAAGGAAGATCGACATGGGCACGAAGAACCTGCGTAGTCACTGTGATCAGTCGGAGAACCCGGATATCACGGCTTGGTCTTCGGGTGACTTACATGTTGGCGACGACGTGGTCGAATCCGAGACACACGAAAGCGAAAGTAGGCCACCAGATAGCCATAACTTTGCTGAAGTACTCGCGCGCAAGGAAGGCAGCGAAGCAGGCCAAGCATACTAACCAATTCGCTCCAATGCCGCGAAGAAAAATCATGTGCCACTCTGGGGTCACGACTTTTTTCTCATTGAAGGTGAAGACCTCGGATTTGTATGGCTCGAGGTTGAAGACACCACCTTCCCTGTGTGAACGTCTCAGAAATCTGCATTGTGTATCGTTGGATCGATCTTTGTACGTACCCGATCAACAAGCCCACGACGAGGAGAGAGCCTGCGAGATTGCCAAAGAAGGTCACAGTCCAGTGGATAAGCATCTTACCAACGCCCAGGCGTCAGTGAAGTACAGCAAGTGTCGTAAACAGGAAGCTTCCTGTACACAAATCGGCTCCAGTGACGACAATCGTGACGAGACCCCAGGGGAAGATGACGGCTCCTATCATCCGTATCAAGCCTGGAGCGTTTTCTTGATACCATGGGGCGGTGTTCGTAGACAGAGCTGTGGCACAAGCCAACGCAAGTAGACAGCCGGCCATAAATGCGCTGAAGAACATCTTGTCGATACGCATATTGGCTTTTGCTACTCCAGCGCGTGAGCATTGCTCAGTCGCTTCCTTCGGCGAGTACGCATTGTGCAGAACGTTCATATGCATCGTGAGGGTTTTTGAAGGGTGGTTTTCGCTGGCCAGGGACGTCTTTGCGGATTGGGAATGCTCAGAGTCAAGTGGAGGTGCGGCTATAAGACAGTAAGGCGAAGGAAGGCGACCATTATACTTTACCTGCTCAGCACAAGCAGAAAAGCTTGATAACCATTCTCTCGTCCTCTCTGGCGATCCTACGCATCCGATTATGACATCGGACGATCGGTATGGCTATCATACACTGCTGTTGTTTGAGATCCCCAATCATAGAGCACTGAGCGGCTGGAGACCATCGCAAGTGACGTCGATCGACCTTGGCGGTCATCCATCGGTAGGAAGAAACAATTGTCGCTACAGTAGAACTAGTTGCTCAGAGATAAGGACGCTTGGCGACGATTGTGCTGGGAGACCGAGGAGATGTCGTTGTCCCGTCCGCTATAGCCAATGGAGAGCGCCAGTTTGCGCGATATGAGCACAACATAACGAATATTCCATCGCGTAGCTGCCACGAAGTTTCCCGTTCTCGCACGCTAGGCCAACGGTGAAGGAGTCTGGGATGTATGGGGTCCATACTACCAAGTGAGCTGTTGGAGACCTCAGGACTTCATCACGTAACCTACGATGGTGTCTGCCGTGCTGTGATGATGTGCCCGTCCTGAAAAGGAAGACTTTCTTGCTGTCCGATGTAGTGTTGTGTTGTGTTGGACGAGGCACGATGTTGTGAGTCCGAGTAGATTTCTCCGAGATGGCACGTGCGGTGGCGACATCTTCGCGACAACATCTGTTTGATTCATTACGTTTCCTACAATGTTTGTCTACGAAACGCGATGGCCGTCATTGAAGTATCACTGCACCGATCTAACACCTGCGATATCAAGAGCTAGTATGACAGCCGACACTGACGCTCTCCGGAGCCACTGGACACACCTGTATCGCGAGCATCTTCCGGCTCTTGCCAAAGCCCGCGATCCCGTCCAGAAGGTCTGGCCCGTGTACTTGGACCATTGCTTCGCCAGGATTGTGCTCGATAATGCCGTAGGCGTCACTACTCCGTGGACGGAAGTAATCAAGGCGCCTGCGGTTAAGCATATGAGTACTGGGCAATTGGAAGCGGCTATCCTTATGGCGGAAGGACTTGCCAATGGTGAGGTGAATCTGAGGGAAATGGATGAGAGAAGTCTGGAATTGAGAGGGAAGAAGGGCAAGAAGAGAAAGACGGAAGTGGCAGAAGGGAATGCAGCGAAGAGGTCAAAGAGGGCACGAGGTGAGATGACTATCTCCGGGTATTTTCTGCCTTCGCCTACTTCGCCCTCAGAAACCGGTAAAGGTAGGACTGTGGATGCTCTAAGCGGTGAAGTAGAGTTGCCGGATGCCAGCTCGAAGGACAAGCAACATGAGGTCGATATGTCTGTCCAGCTCCAACGGATAGCAAACTCAAACATTACGACCTTCCGGAGGCAAATGCTTACTCTCCTCTGCGAAATTCCACGTGGACGATATAGCACGTATCAAGCCATGAGCGACTATATTACCAAGACTTCGCACAAGACTTGTGCGCGCGCCGTGGGCAGTGCGATGCGGAACAATCCTTTCGCTCCTCAGGTCCCGTGCCATCGGGTCGTGGCTGCCGATGGGACGATCGGTGGTTTCAACGGCCACTGGGGCGAGCAGGGCAAGTTCGCGAGCGAGAAGCACAGGCTGTTGTATGAGGAGGGTGTGCGCTTCGACTCCAAGGGAAAGGTGAAGGGACCTGTGTTTCGGGAGTTCAAGATGTAGACGTGGTCCTCTCTGTCAGGTTCCCTCCGGCTCGACTCACGAATCACCCCACAAAGACAATACAGACATGAGTCTCGAATCTATTGTCGACAGCCATGTGCCCTGGAATCCCATTAAATGAACCCGCCAGCTTCATCTTACGAACGAGATCCATGGTTGTCTGCGCACGAGAATGCATTCTGATAGCTTGATCTTCTGGCAAGGTGTGCCGTTCGCTACCGACACATGCGGCTTACAACCTGCGACTCCTTCAACCAGGCACCCACAACATCCTTGATGGTTCAACCATCGAAGCGCAATTTCTCTTTTCGCGTGTCTAGGGCAAGTGGAGTACCTCTGCCCACAGCCAAATCACACAAATGGACCCCGCTCAGTGGCCCCTCAGTGGCGAGGTGCACGGTGGAAGCTCCCTATTTCGGAGTATGACGGACCAATTTCTACGACATCGTCGGAGTAAACTCCTCGATGGGGAGCAGATGTCTTCCTTGGTCCTTCTAGTACGCGCCGCTACCTACCTCTCGTGGGCTGACGTGGTTCGGGCACGTGCGCAGGCTGAAGCCGACGAATTTATAAAGCTCGCTTCGACCTTACACTGTTATACACAAGTTTTGGAAATCGATGATACAGTTTGTCTAAACGAAACGGAGCCCGAGAAAGAATTGCTTGCCCGCATCTTCTCGTACTTTACTTTGATAGCCCTCGGCCTCCGCCGACACTGACTGAGGAAGCTTACATTGGAAAGCACCCAAGATGGCGGCAGTGACTCGAGCAGCCCCTGTCCCAGCTCATGAGCTTGTGTACGAGCCACATCAACTTCCTAAGTTGCGCTCAAACTATGGTGGACACCTGGAAGCAGATTCAGTTGGCTGGATGAAAGAAACGCCGATCGAAACACCTCTCGATGAGATGCGAAAACGGTTCTCCAAAGACGGCTATGTTTTCATAAAGAATGTATTGCCGAGAGAAGATGTCCTGAACATGCGCGAAGCATATTTCAAGCATTTGGAATCCACAGGGATCCTGAAACCCGGTACATCACCACGCGACGGCATCTTTAACGACGGTGATGACCCTATTATGCACGCTGGTGTTGGTGGCACAGACTTGCCGGAGGCGATGGACCGAGTAAACAAGCTCGAGCAGGCGCACCATATGCCGCTATATCTGGCCTTCCTAGAACATCCGAAGCTCAGGACGTTTGTGAAAGACTTTATGGGATGGAGCAAGGACGTGCTGATCACTCGAACCATGTTGCGGCACAATGTTCCAAACGGTCTGTCCACGGGCATTCATTATGACAGAATATTCCTGCGTGCCGGCGAAGCAGAATTCTTAACTGCCTGGGTGCCGATCGGAGACTGTACAGCAGCAGGAGGCGGGCTGATGTGGGTTTCAATTGACATACTAGCACAGATAGACCATGGCTGATGTACTCCACAGGTATCTCGAGCACTCTGATGACATCGGCAAAGACATGGAAGCCGACTTCATGAAGCGATCTGAGCAGTTCACTCCCGAAGAGCGCATCAGTGGCTTCAACACGAACATGGCTCGAGATGGACAATTAAGCCACGATGTCAAGACCTTCACTGCTGATGTTCTGGCCGGTTCGTTTGGTGACGAGTCAAAGCAACGTCGATGGCTAGTCGGCAACTATGAGGCTGGTGATGTCGTCTTTCATAACCCGTAAGGCATCGATGGGCAAACCCGTGTCAGATTTGAGACACTGCTGATGCTCTTGACCTTCTAGGTACCTCATTCACGGTGCTGTGAAGAACGAAGACCCATTGGGACGTATTAGGCTGAGCACGGATTTGAGATTCTATGAGGATGGCGCCCCGCTCGATAAAAGGTGGATGCGATTTTGGGCTCCAGATGATGGATTGTGAGAGAAACCAGACCAGACTTCCAGGTTGAGAAGTGAAATCGCGTTGCCTGTCTGCGGCCGATCCAAGATATTGGCAGTAATGCAGCCACGCGGGCTTTGCATTCCAGTGCGCTGAATTCACAACACGACACTGTCTCGACTGTCACGGATGTCAGCATTTCCAGCACATTGAGCATCTTCAAACTGTTATCGCTTCTACAGCCGCAATCATGTTGCTACTCAAATCATTCATCTTGTCTGCGAATCTAGTGTTGACTGCAACAGCTGCAGTCACACTCAGTAAGTGAACATGGGATGGTCGAGCTGCTGCGGGTATCTGACAATCAGCAGCCGCCGTTCCCAGCCAGCCAGTTTCCTCATCGTCAACGTATACCTACAGCGTGTCGGCGAAGGCACTCGCTCTTTCTTCGATATCATACTCGTTTCCCTACACCGTGACAACTCCGACCACTCGCTGGCAAGCTCCGGCCTTCGCAACACCTGCACCACTGCCGCCGTGCTCAGACACTGTTTGCCCATCGCAGAATGGCAAGCAATGCATCGACGTCTTCGGAAACGTGTACGGGATTTTGTGCAACACCTTCATATCCGGGATAGTCATTACGAATTCTGGGAAGAAGTTCTTGAGGCATAAGGACAAGCGGGGTTGTAAGTGATGTACGTGATTGCAATGCGTATGTATACTGACCTGAGCTGTTTGGTCTCTAGACACCGGCACTTTCGAAGCCTGCCTAGAGTTCTGTGATGCTTACAGCATTTTCTATTGTGCTGGTGTGCGATATCAGAAAGGGCAGTGTATGGCTTTTGATACTATCACCGGCACATTTAGTGACCCGGCGGGTGGTTGGGTCGGCATCCGGCAGTCGTGATCGATGTCTTCGAGTTGGCGTTGTTCTTGTAGCTCTTGCTGTATCATGAGGAAGTCATTGTCCTTTCTCCGTCGTTCCATCATCTTCATGTGCTCGCAAGGACCAGTCATATACCTTGCCTTACCTCAAGCCTACCTATATATGTAGCTCGGTATCGGAATCGTAACTCCGAATCGTAGAGACGGGCCAGGGTCTTGCTTTTCTTAAAAACTTCCGCTTACCACAACACGTCGATTTGGTGGCAAGGAGCACTTCCAGGAGAGTCTGACGCCACTTTCTGCCACTTTCTGCGTCCATTCCCTGATGTCGAGCTGATGAGTTCACAGGAGGGTGGCTGAGGGCTTCGGAAGCAACAGAGCGGATCTCACAGCTCTCGCCACGTCTTGGTCTCCTTGGTTGTGACAAGCCCGCGGCAAGCTTGCCACTTGCAGACTTGCTGCTATATGTATCGCGGCTGACTTCAATCCTCGCACTGCAACCGCACAGAAAATCACCGTCCCTTGCTTGAGAGTGAGGCGAGCAGTGGGCTCCGCACAGAAGAATTCCGGATGCTGACGGCGTGTGTGAGTAAGGTACTGACCGCGCCAAGGTATACCTGCATGCTCCAAGGCTACCAAGGCGTCCCAAAGGCACGAGGTCTGTACGAACTGCGGGATAGCTCCACCCGGGCTTATATAGGTAGCTCCGCACCTCATTCGATGTTCCCCCAATAGTCCTCTTGTTCTGCACGTACGGACACGTACTTTCACTGAAACCGCCCTTCACACCAGGCTGTAATTGATGGAAGAACCTTCCTTGCATGGCGGCATTAAAAGTGGCAAACTTGATGACCACTCTGGCATCAAGCCAGCTTCAGACGAGGGCAGCAATGTCGACGACCCGCCTCCTATACCGAGAGCGAGCTCGTCCATACAGCTGACTGAGAAGTCGGCGGACGAGTCTCGCTTAGAAACTACACTAGAGTCTACAACCAAAGATGTAGACATCGACTATTGTGCTCATACGCTAGCACGCAGCGATGTTGCTGCCCATCTCCAAACCGACCTCGAGTGCGTCCCTCTACCATCATCTTGTACCGTTGTGTGGCATCTAATCTCGGAACAGGAGAGGTTTGACCACGCAAGAAACTGCCACGCGGCAGGCTCAATATGGCAGTAAGCTGAACACTGCACAAGACCGCAAAGTACATAGCTGACCAGGTATTGAATCTAGAAAACCAGCTTGAAACATCTGGAGGAACCAAATGGCCGCAAATCCTTGTCCAGCAAGTCTCGAACAGCCTTACTGTGGTTTTAGTGATTGCCATGGCCATCAGCTACGGTACTTCCGATTTCATCGAAGGCGGCGTCATAACAGCGGTCATCTTGCTGAACGTTGTGGTGGGCTTCATCCAGGACTACCGCGCCGAGCAAACCATAGCGTCGTTGTTGGCAATGGCTGCACCGGTCTCCAAGGTCGTCCGCCAGGGCGCGATGACCACTATCAAGGCCGACGAGTTAGTGCGGGGTGATCTTGTTCAGCTCAATGTTGGTGATATTGTGCCTGCAGATCTCCGCCTCACCAGCACGATCAATCTGGCTACGGACGAGGCTGCACTCACTGGTGAGTCGAAGCCTAGCACTAAAAACGCCGAAGCCGTTCTCAAAGAACTGGATATACCTGCCGGTGACCGCAACAACATCGCATACTCTTCGACAGTGGTGACCCGAGGGAGAGGAGCAGGTATCGTTATCAGTACTGGTATGCACACCGAAATCGGCAAGATTGCTCAGCTCTTGCGCAAGTGCAAGGAATCCGCCAACAAGGACGACCCGTGGTTCAAGCGTGCTCTTCACAAGACTTCTGGGGCCACCAAGAGCGCATTGGGACTGGTTGGCACGCCTCTACAGGTCAAACTATCCTGGTTCGCACTCTTCCTTTTCGCGTTGGCGATACTCCTCGCGATCGTTGTCTTCTCAGTCAGCCTGTGGGATATTGACAATGAGACGCTTATCTACGGTATCTGTGTCGCGGTCGCCGTTGTGCCGGAGAGTCTCATCGCTGTTCTGACCATTACTATGGCCATCGGGTCAAAAGCCATGGCTCGAGGCAACGTCGTTGTGAGGAAGATGGGTGCTCTGGAAGCAATCGGCGGAGTCACAAACATCTGTTCCGACAAGACTGGGACGCTCACGCAAGGCAAGATGTTGGCCAGAAAAGCTTTCTTGCCTGGCGGGAGGGTACTGGAGGTCACGAACGAGACCAGTCCATTCGATCCAACTACTGGCGAGCTCACCTGCCAGGGCTCGCGTGTTTCTGGAGACACCGTTCTGTATGACTCCGAACTCCGAGGGCTATTTCAGACAATGGCTCTATGCAACCTATCTTCCGTGTTCCAAAAAGCAGAGACCGAATCCAATACTCAACCTACATGGACCGCAACTGGCGAACCCACCGAAATCGCGCTTCAAGTCATGGCCATGCGCGCTGATCACGGCAAGAAAGACGTTCTCGAACGTGAGGGCATGACCCCAATCACCGAACATCCATTTGATTCTTCCGTCAAGCGCATGACCACTATCTTCGAGACAAGGGACGAAAAGCGATTGGTCGCATTCACCAAAGGAGCCGTTGAGGTCCTTTTGCCACTCATTGACGTACCGGCAGATATTCGAAAGAATATCTTAGCTCACGCTAACGAGATGGCGTCAAGTGGTCTTCGAGTACTCTGTCTCTGCTACCGGGAATTTCCTGCTACCGACATGGTATCTCTTCGAGATCGAGCTTTCGTCGAAAACCAGCTCACATTCGCCGGACTTGTTGGACTCTACGACCCTCCACGCATCGAGTCCGCCAGCGCCATCAGACAGTGCCAGCAGGCTGGCATTACTGTCCATATGCTGACCGGGGACCATCTGATGACCGCAACCTCTATCGCAAAAGAGATCGGCATCCTCGGTTCTCACGTGACTGGGTCTTCTTCTGGCTCCGCCATAATGACCGCCCATCAGTTCGATCAGCTCTCCGACGACGCTCTGGACGATCTCGAGACTTTGCCACTAGTGCTTGCTCGTTGCAGTCCGAACACAAAGCTGCGCATGCTTCACGCCCTCCACCGCCGCGGGCTATTTTGCGCGATGACGGGTGATGGCGTCAATGACTCTCCTGCCCTTAAGGGGGCAGACGTCGGTGTCGCGATGGGCTTGAATGGCAGCGATGTCAGCAAGGAAGCCGCCGATATGGTACTGACGGATGACAACTTCGCTTCTATTGTCTCTGCTATCAGAGAGGGCAGAAGACTTTTCGACAACATTCAGAAGGTGAGCAAATTAGTACGGAGCTGTCGTGTCGTAAGCTGACTGACACGCATAGTTCCTACTCCATCTCCTCATCTCGAATATCTCCCAGGTAATCCTCCTCTTGATCGGTCTGGCTTTCCAGGATCGGCACGGGAACAGTGTCTTCCCTCTATCGCCCATCGAGATCCTTTGGGCTAACTTGATCACGTCGTCGCCCCTCGCGATTGGCCTGGGTATGGAACAGGCCTCAGCCGACGTTATGGTGCGAAGGCCACACTCATTGAAGGCCGGCGTCTTCACTAAGGAGCTCATCACGGACAAGTTCATCTACGGCACCTGCATGGGCTGCCTTTGTCTCATCAACTACGTCATTGTCGTTTTCGGCGCAAGCGACGGTGATCTCGGGTTCGACTGCAATGCAAACTACAACGACTCATGTGGCCTCGCCTATCGGGCCCGCGGAACGGCGTACTCGACCCTCACGGTTCTTCTTTCGGTTATGGCTCTGGAAGCAAAGCATCTTACCCTTGGTTTGTTCAACATGGAGCCGACGAAGCCCGGTCTCAAGTCTTTCTTCACTACGCTCACTAAGAACCGATTCTTATTCTTCGGCGTGCTTGTTGGTATGCTCACACCGCTCCCGATCATCTATACTCCGGTCATCAACCAGGCTGTGTTCCGCCATCATCCGCTATCCTGGGAGTGGGGCCTGGTGTTCGGCAGTGTTGTCTGCTTTGTCGCACTTGTCGAGACCTGGAAGGCCCTCAAAAGACGCAAGCTGAGGAAGGGGCCGGCTCTCGATGATCCTCAGAAGACGGAGGAGTCAAGCATTGCTTGATTGTGCTTTGGTGGATCGAAGACTCGCGGCAATTGTATCAGGCTCGTTCAACCACCGCCGAAATATAGCAGTGGAGATGATGGAGTGTCCTTTTGGACATACTGGAGAGTGTGAATGCTTCAACACACACCGCGACTTGAACATATTATGAAGTGATGCAAGGTTTGGTGATGAACAATCATGGGGGACTATCTCGTACATACTTCGATAGTTGACAACACACTCATTTGCACGACAATAATGCCTACTCTCTGCTTCGAATATTTACAGTCTACGGTATACAGCACGTGCCATCGCACTAAGTAAGCGCCAGAAATAGGCCATGACGATGAGGCTTGACCTTGAAACACGCACAACACGAGACATTTCAAACAGAAGTAGAAGCTGCTGCCCCGCACAGGTCGCGTGTCTAATGCGGTTTCGCTTCTAGTTGGCAGTCGAAAAGTCGAAAATAATATGGACGTTGCAGCGGACATGATTTTTGGTGAAGGGTGTCGTGGAGTGGATCCTCTCCACGGTCTACGGACGTCGCCAAAGTCTTCCCGCTGCTGCAGCAGCATCTCCCTGGTTCTTGCTGCGGAGCATCTCGAAAAGCCAATGCGCCTCGATTTATGCTGATGCCTGATCGCACATCAGGTCGATAAACATGCGTCCAAGTCCATTGGCGCTATCGTGTACTGATCTCAATGGCCTCGGGACGACAAATGCCACGCAAGAGCTCGCGTGAGAGCTCGTTGTTCGATGAGAATGGAACAAGCTTCGATACCATAAGAGATCCTAATGAGCTACACTTCTCCTTCAGCGAACACCAAAGTGTTTCTCGGCGGCCGAACCATACCGGAATCAACCGAGCACCATTGCAACAGTACCAAGTGAGCTTGCCATTCCCCGAATCCAGTGCAGATGAGCCTCCCCGTGCTAGCAATAGCGGTATACCGGAACGGCCGTATGGTTCACCTAGCAGAAGATCGACGACACCGTCTTTAATCCTCCATCAGAAGATCGCCAGGAAACCGGTCGGACGGGCTTCAATTTCGGAAGGGTCGTCTTCAAGGCCAAACGCTGCTGTAGCCCGACCGCTCCAAAGTCCGGAGCCGTCCTTCGCCAACTCGACCTTGCGATCCCCATCGAGCACCAGAGACCTATTCACGCAAGCTTCGTATTCTCTAAGCAATCTAGCAGGTGATGCACAAACCCTGCAACAGGACGAAAGGCACAGCCCTCCGCCTTATCCGCAACCACCAGTGGATCCGCCACGCGATGTCAAAAATCGGGACAGCATGCTATCCCAACAAGCTTCCGCTTCCGATGACATATTTAGCATGATCACCGACAACCGCTTCGAAGCTGTACAGAAGTACCTGGAAGCGGGATTTGGCATTGATGAGGTTGAGCTGGAGACTGGTCGGACAGCCATTATGGTATCAGCGAACCTCCGGCGTGTTCAAATGTGCCAAATGTTACTGCAAGCGGGCTGCAGACTTCATCTGAAGGACTTCGAGCAGAACACCGCACTCCATTACGCGGCGTACCAAGGCGATGTCCAGATTTGTCGGCTACTGATAGAGCATAGCGCTCAGTTGTAAGTACTAATGGAATGGGTTTAAAGGGTTGTCCGAGACACAATCTGACACCATGTTGCGCTCTGAGACCTTTCCAAGTTTTCGAAAAGGTTGAGATATATTTGCTGACCCATTTACCCTTCTGTTCTGCAGGGACGAATACAACCGAGAAGGGAAGAGCCCTTTGCAGATCGCCGCAGTCAATGGCCATTTCGAGGCTGTAGACTGCCTGCTCAACTGCTGGACGGCCCAAGGCGGCAACGCCTCTGCTTTGGTAAACGGTTTCCTGGAGGCAACAAAGAGCTGCAACGTAGCGACCGCTCGTGCCTTCATCGACCGAGGCGTGAAGCCAAAGAAAATCAAGGAGTCTTGGAAGCCAATCGCGTTCGCCGCGATATCAGGCTCGGCACCTATGATCGACTTCTTAGTCGCACATCGGTGCAATCTCAAGGACCGTAGTCCCGATGGGTGGACTGCACTACACTACGCAGCATATCATGGACAGACACCTATGGTCGAAAAGCTGTTGGCATGGAAACTCTCGTGGAAAGCGTCAACGAAGAAGGACGAGGAGACAGCGCTCCACCTAGCCATCCGAGCAGGTCATACTACTACCTCATTGGCGTTGATCCGCCACAAAGATGCTAACATCTCGGTGAAAGATGTGGACTCACAGCGACCAATCCATCACGCCACACGAGTTGGGGATAAGCAGGTCACCTCCGCCCTACTGGAAAGGGGCGCGAAGCTCGATGAGCAGAACGATTTCGGCTTCACCCCGATTCTAATAGCTGCAGCTTATGGCCATCCCAGCCTTGTGGCCGAGTTTCTCACCAGGTCAACCAATGTCGAAGATAAGCTCGGACACCCAGACTTCAAGCCGGCCAAAAAGACAAACGCTGCTGCGAGGAAAGGTTACTGGGCAGAGATTCGATGGCCACACGCCGGTGCCCGACCCCTACACCTAGCAATCGAGTTCGGCCACGATGATGTCGCCCATATGCTCATTGCGAACGGTACCAAGATTGATGAGCCCGACTCCAAATACTGGAGACCTCTGCACTACGCTGCCTTTCATGGACGCCTGCGGATCGTCGAACTTCTGCTTGGTCGCGGTGCATCGCCCCACTCGACAACGTCGGAGGGCAATACGCCGTTGAGTCTTGGTTTCCGTGAGCCGGAGCTCTCCACCACAGCACATGAGAAATCTCGGATTTACGAGCTGCTACATACTGCGATGGACGCTCGACGAAAGTCCAAACTCCGGCAACTGACTGGCCTGATGAGTGTGGGTAGCAACAAGAGCCGCGACGCAGGAGAACGAAACAAGTGCTGGCACATTGCTTCCTTGGCCCGTGCACTGTATCAGGAAGATGGACTCGGAGACGATGACGAGAGCGAGCTTGTGCTCACGCCGAAGGCCAGCAGTCAGTACCAGGCCGAGGACACGGAGGAATGGTATGGGGAGTTCGGTACTATCGCTGGACCGTCGCGACCTGCGAATTGATATCTACCTCACTGTTAATCACATCTTCTACAGGACCTCTTGTTTGATTGAGTCTTCAATCATCTGTGGTAGTGCAGGTCTTCAGGGTCTAAGATGTCGTTCAACTGAAGCTCAGAGACCAGTTATCTACGGTGCCAAAATAGTTTCGTATGGACGCACAACTGCATCTCCCTTTGTTGTCCCACGTAGTCACTTATTACTTTTGTCGCTTTGCTCCGACAATACCAGACCGTCACGTGATGGTCTCCACCTTTAAACAATCTCGCGCTACACGATGGTGATCGTCTCCTTGCTACACCGCTTCGTAGTCGCCGACTTCGTTCTCACGCGATGTAAGGATGCTCGATTGAGAGATCACAGCCCTCTACTCATCAATTGCATATCGTTCCCACCACACCGGGCTGACAAAGTATGGGCACAAGCTGGCGCGCTTACTACCGCACTCTGACACGCGCTGCCAGAGGAATCACCGACCACGAGCTTTCTGACTGTTAGGATAGAGTTTTGCGACTGCCCCGTTGGTCGACATGGCGCGACATCGCGTGACTCGATGGCGACATGAAAGCACGTCTTCACGTGGTCTGTGATGTCAGGCGACCACGTAAATAAAGAATGCTGCGCATCCTTCAGGTTTGCCAACTATTTTCTCACACATTCCTTCTCATCAGCGGCGTTTTTTGCTTTGACGGCTGGCGTTCGTGGGCGATACTCGAGCTCGAGGAGTTGTGCTTTGTCCCAGGCAATCTTACAAGAGGCCTCGAAACTTGATTCGTCAGCAGGAGAGATGGCTGAGTACGCCCTTCCACCGGGCCTTCCGCCAACGGAGATTCCGAAGCTGGTCGACAACACAGTCCTGGAACGGAATGTCGAATCTGGCCCAGAAGTCAGCTACGCCTTCGAGGCACCCAAGACAGATCTCCGTACCCCAAAGACATCCGTTGTAGTCACCACAGCGGAAATCGAACCACCGACATCCCGTCTCGACACCAACGCCACACGCATCAAATCCAGCCCCTACGACGACCCTCTCAACTTTCTGATTCTCACCGAGCTGGACACTCCGACCAAACTCTTCGCCTTGTCGCTTACTCAGTTCAACGCCATTCGTCCCGACTACGCCACCGCCCCGTACATGTCCAACTTCAACCTCTCAACGGTCTTCGAAACGCTCCGTGATCTGTGCGCCGACGCTGGCATCGTCTGGAAGCGGCAGGAATTCTACGTCGTGATCTTCCGCTCTCAGCTAAGAGGAGACGCCGATCGCGAAAGGTTGGGAGAGCTAGACCAGATGTCCCACCAGGAAGCGTGCGCGAGTGGCGGACTGCTGCATTACTGGTTCGGGATTCCGGATGGGGAGATGAGAAATCTGGCTACCTGTAAGTCTGCACCCCAAAATTTCTAGTACAGCAGGCTAATCAATGTGCTCCCAGGCATGTGGCGCAACCGCGAAGACGCCGCAGCCGGCGGCAAAGGCCCATGGCATCGCAAGGCTCGAGGCGCTGCTCGCGAGATGTACGAGAGCATCACATTCCACACGCATAAGCTTGTGGTGGAGGACGGGGCGCTTGACTGGCGTCTGGAGGACCACCAGGAATGATGTTCCGCGTTCAAGCGATGCTCCGCGAGAGCGTTCGGCGTTGTGGCTACTTTGGAGTCTGGAGGAGCATCACGATTGATTTCTAGCGTTCAAGCAGCATCCAGCGAGAGCGTTCGGTGTTACGTCTGGTTCCGAGATGGCGTGGAAGGGTTCCCGAAGGAGTTGATGAGCTGTTGCATTGCTGCGCCCGGTTGCAGACCAATTTTCCTATGCATTAACCAAGGAAAGATAGAACCAGTGCCATCAATGAGGAACACATGAAGTACACTTTTTCTACTGACCCAGAAAGCTTAATCGGTCATCAGGTAGGTTGCTCGTTGCGCTGTCGAGGAAGAGTAGTGAACGCCACGCCGAAGGTCTCCACGCAAGGTAGTCGTTGTTGTTCTGGAATCCTCTCCTAAAGAAGCACGTCGTGAAATTGATGAATTCGCTACACACACATCAATGGGTATCCTAGCGCCCGCCCATCCGCTCAAAACGCGCACCTATACACCATCATCCCTTCCACAATCTCGTAAGCATCTCCAGCAAAATATCTACATAACCACACACCTATCCTCCGCATCCTTCACCCCGGGCGCCGAGCTCACCCTCTGCTGCTGCTGCTGCTGCTGCGCGGACCCCTGCGAGGCGCTCTGCACATAACTACCCGGCATCGCCTGCCCAGCCATCTGACTCTGCCTTTGTCCTAGCCGAGTCGCATCACTACGTCTCCGGTTCTGGTACGGACTCGGTGGTGCCTGCGCGTTAGTTGGCGAGGGCACGCCAGGAGGATAGCCCGATTGCCGTCGAAGCGCGTCGTAAGCACCAAGCGGATTTCCCTGCGCCATCGTGCCCGGTGCCGTAGAGCCCGCAGGACGGTACGGGAGGTCAGAAGCAGCCTGCTCGTACGAAGGCGGCGCTTCCGGGTCGCTCGGGTTGTCTGTCGGTCTGTTGACCGCAGGTCTTGGCTGCGGCGCTGTAGTCCTAGTAGCAGGCGCCGTGGTAGGTCCGCCACCAGTTCTTCCGCCTGTTCGGCGAGGCGGCACAGCCGGGCGCGGACCTTCTGTTTCGTTGCTCAGGAATTGTTCGGAGAGTTCTCGTTCGCGACGGCGGCGTTGCTCGGCTTGACGCTGCTGGTCTTCTTCTTCTTCTTGGAGCTGGAGGGCGAGGGCGAGGTCGTGGTCTTCTTGCTCGCTGGCTTTGCGCTGGAGTTCAGCTTCCGGGATTTCTATGGGTGCTTCGTCGTGAGAGGCGCCGGTTGCGGAGCCGAAGCCGGGTCGTGGGCCAGGAAGCGGTGGTGCGCTTTCACTGGCAGTACTCTTTGTGGCGGCGATGGAGCCACTGGTGCTATTCTGTTTTCCGTGATAGCGACTTCGATTTTGAACCGTCTCCCATCCTTCGTTGCCACCACCGCTGCTGCCCTGGTTCAGCACGTCTTGGTTGTGGCTAACAACCCTGAAGTCACCGCTGAACATCTCGGCAGCTGCACCGTTCACGTCTACCAAGCTCTCCCATACAATCTCGTCATGCGAAGCATAGCCTGCATCTGTGACCAGTGTCATGAGAGCACCGTGCTTCGGCTCTTTATAGATCGTGCTGAAGTGATCATTCCTAAACAGAATGGCAAATTGTCCAGGCCCCAAGCTTTCCGAAATAGTCTGAAGTCCAAAGTCAGTAAGCTGCGTCGGCCAAGTATCCAAGAAAGCCTTGATAGTCTGAATATCCTGCAACATCTGCTGTTCCTGCGGCGGCAGACCCTCAGACCTGAGTTTGTCTTCCAGCTCAGCCTCAAGAAACTGTATATTCTGCGCATCCTCAAATGTCTGCGCCGAGCGTACAAAGGCCTCATAAGCCGGTGTATCAGCTGGCGCAGTCCAGCCATGGATAAGCGGGATGTTGAAAGTACTGTAGAGCCTCATCTCTCTCGTCTCTTCGAACGCGCCGGCCTTCCGTTGCGCTCTATGCATCGGACGTACACCGTCTAGAGTCCTGGGGTGGCCGTCTAAATATCCTCTGGGTGTTGAGGTTGGAGTGACGAAACGTGGGTTCACGTTCATGCCGGTGTGGAGGGCAAGTAGGAAAGAGTAGAGTTCGCCAACGTCTGGTAGTTGGGATGCAGGGTCGCTTCGTCGTCCTGACATGAGCTCATCGAATACTGCGTCAAGTAACAGCCCTAAGCTGACCTGCTCTCTGGTGCGTAGCGTCTCGATGAGTGCTGTGTTCGAGTCTGCGGGTGTGCTTAATACCAATGCATTGACCAGAGCCAGTAGTGGACATGGTCCGTTCGCATTCTGTGTAAGGACCGGCGAACGTCGCATGTTCGGTCGGGCACCCGCATTCTGGCCAGCCGGAGCGTCGAGCCAGTTAGCATGCTTGATCTGGTAGTGCTGATTTCTCTGCTGCTTCAGCTGAGTGCCTGGAGTCTCTGGCACTGACGAAGATGAAGTAGCCGCGGCAGGATGTGAGGTGTCGATAGGAGCCACACCTTGCGGTGGAGGTCTCGCAGGCTCTTCGTGATCGATGAGCGGCCCTTGTTGTCCGGGCGGTGGTCCTGGAGGAGGGTCATAGTGAGACTGTGGTCGTGAGTCCGGCGGATAAGGAGGTGGCATAGCCTGTTGATCGCTAGGTCTCCCCGCAGGAGGCGGATCATCTTGGAACAACGCGCTCTCCGGACGGTCCATTCCATATACTGGTGATGCTACAGGTGGCGGCAAAGGTGCCTGTCCCTTTTGCGGCACAGATAGAATCTCAGCTGTCTCCCAACTAGCAGGTCGGTGATCACTCAGAGGTCTCTCAGATTCCCACTGAAATCGTTCATCTGTGGCTGGTGGCGACTGAACAGTTGGGAGCTCGATAGGTACCGCAGAAGGGGCGGGAGGAGGTGGTGGAGGCGGTGCTGCCGCTGGTAAGGGTGGAGGTGCGGCGCTAGGCAACGCAGGCGGCTTGACCTCTTGCCATTCCGACTGACTACCATCCCCTGGGAAGCCATTTCGTGGGTGATATGGATTATTCGAATTCGCTCGTTCATTGCTCGGAGGTCTTGATACCTTCTGCTCGGCCCAGGGATTTGATTGTGCTTCGTCTTCGTACCTCTGACCCTCCATCGACTTTGGGGACCGATGTACCTCGGGACGCCCGACTCTCAGACTTTCGGGAAGCATTGCTTTGCCCTCCTGTTTCTTCGACAGTCCCTCTACACCTTGTTGACTGTTCCGGAAATTCAGAGGCTTGGGCACGTCCACCGCATCTCCAGCTAGTTCTTGCTCTCGGTCCGTATCGTCAGAGTCCCACGTGCCGCGCGAGCTAGTATCCGAGTCGCTTCTGCGTCTTTGCTGAGCTTTCTGTACGTCAATCAGATCGAACGCAGGACTTCTCTTCAGATCTGCAGAATAGATGCTGTTCGAGCTCGCAGTCGACTTGGCCGAGTCTTGAGGTGTCGTTGGGTATGGAGGGTTGGACGAGGAGATCGGAGCTTGCGCAACGGACGAGGTAGAGAGCGGAGGGCCAACGGGCTTCCTGGTCACCATTGCGGCGGTCGCGGTCTTCAAGTAGGAAGGTACGTGGATCTGGTGGAGATTCTACTATGTTGATGCCTGGCCAGACCTATTTCGGTCAGCTTGCCCGGGGAATTGTTGTCCGCGGATCGCAGTTCGTAGTATGGACTTTAGGTCGCCTTCATATCTTCGTGTTGCAGTCGTGTGCGGTAGAGTGGTGCGGGAAGGTTCATCATCATTCACGAGCTGCGTCGTGCTGGTATAGACCTCGTCGCATGCAGGTGCACATGCTCTCGGAGGGCTGACGTCGGCAGTGGCGCAGCTGTGGCGCACATTGCGTGCACAAAAAAGATCAAAGCCAGCTGAATATATACGACGTTCCAGAACCTAACAAGATGAACGAACCCCGGCTCCGGATCCTGCTAATAGGCAACGGTGGTCGAGAGCACGCTTTGGCCTGGAAACTCGCCGACAGTAGACTGGTGGAGAGCATTCACGTGGTACCTGGAAATGGAGGGACTGCTGGGTATGTGGTCCCTGATAAAGGTCCTTCAAGCCGTTGCTCAGCTACATCGATCTATACTGACTCTCTGATAGTCTACCAAAATGTCAAAATGTAACATCTGTCTCCGCGGAGGACTTTCCCGGCCTCGTCAAATACGCCAAGGATAACAACCTCAACTTCTGTGTCCCAGGTCCCGAAGCCCCCTTGGTCGCAGGGATCGTTGGTTACTTCCAAGAACATGCGCCAGCCATCCGATGCTTTGGCCCAAGCCGACTAGCCGCCCGAATGGAGGGGAGTAAGACGTTCTCGAAGGACTTCATGAAACGCCATTCCATCCCTACGGCACGGTATGAGAACTTCAGCGACCATGATCTGGCCAGCAAGCATCTGGACTCGATTGACTACAATGTCGTGATCAAAGCCGACGGTCTAGCTGCTGGAAAGGGTGTCATTATCCCCACGACGAAGGAAGAAGCGCAGGCCGCTCTCAAGGAGATCATGCTCGACAAGGAGTTCGGCTCAGCAGGGAACAGTGTCGTGATCGAAGAGTGTCTTGAAGGCGACGAGATTAGCATTCTATCACTATCGGACGGCAAGACGATACTGAGTCTTCCACCAGCGCAAGACCACAAACGAATCGGCGATGGCGACACTGGACCGAACACTGGTGGCATGGGAACGTACGCACCAACACCTATCGCCACGAAACCACTACTCGACGAAATTGAGCGAACGGTGCTACAGCCTTCGATCGACGGCATGAGCAAAGAAGGATTTGCCTTCTGTGGCTGCCTCTTCACGGGTCTCATGCTCACGAAGGACGGACCAAAGGTACTGGAGTACAACGTCCGCTTCGGCGATCCAGAATCCCAATCCTGCCTACCACTACTACGATCCGATCTCGCCGAACTCATGGTCGCTTGCTGCGACGGAACACTTGCCTCCCACACCCTCTCAATCTGGCCGCTGAGCGCCTGCACTGTCGTTGTCGCTGCCGCTGGCTATCCCGGCTCTTACCCAAAGGGCACGCCGATGACTGTGGAGGAGCCGAAGAGGGAAGACATGTATATCTTTCACGCCGGTACCAGCGTCAGTGGGGAAGGTGAGCTGAAGACGAATGGTGGCCGGGTCATTGCTGCGACAGCGACTGGGAAGACTCTGAGGGATGCGGTTGATCGGGCGTACAGGGGTGTGAAGTTGATACGATTTGAGGGGATGCAGTATCGGCGGGATATTGCTTATAGGGCGTTGCGTTAGCTTCACATGAACTTCGCGGCGGGGAAAGCTGTCTGGTAGAGCAACATGCAGAGTGTAAGTCAAAGATCGATTCACAAACAACCAGCACATTTTATCGATCCTCTGGATGCCTTCCTCGTTCGGACTAGCGCGAATGCTTAATTTTAGACTCCACCATCCTCGAGGATTGAGCTGTACCTCTATTCCCACTCCCAAGCCATTCTGCGTGGTGCACAAACATCAAACAAGTCCTTTAAGAGAACGCAGCATCAACGGCACAGCAACACAGCGCGTTTTCGCACCGCACCGCGATTAAAAGAAGCGACCCCAGCATATTCGCCCATGCACAACTTTCAGCCGGATAACCGTGCGGATGTAACCCTCGCGTCTCCGCCCCCAGCTATCCCAGCGTCATCTAACCCACTTAGTACGTGTGTGGACAAACGATCTTATCACTGACTCCGCCTCATGCACCTGCCCTCCTGCCTCATTCAGATAAGCCCATAGTATGTCCCCTCTTTCGACCTTTACGACCTACTAGATGGGGATGCGCGCCCCGCGATCGACTGAACCTACGAGAGCCACTACTGCTATCAGAGGTGCGCAGTCTGTCCGGGGTGAGTATATTGCATGCTGCAGGGAATACTGCAGGTACAGCCGCACTGAATGCGGATAAGAAGGTAGGTGTGTCCGCCGAGGTGGGTGGGTTTTCTCACGTTGCTTGTATTTTTTGCTTGTCTTTGATCGAAAGCAAGATGTGGTCCATTTTGGTTGTTGCTGCGTGTGCTGCGCTGGTGAATGCTTCGCCTGCGGGTAGGGGACCTGGGGATTGGCATAAGTATTCGCATCCTGGATGGTAGGTCGATAAGCTGTTGACGGCTCGCCAATCGGAGCTGACACTGTACCAGGCCTACGCCATCTGTCTATACGCCACCGGTACCTGCACCACATTGGCCTTATAAGCCTACTGTAGAGCCCTCTGCGACGGTTCCTTCAGCGACATCGTATGCGACTGGCCCGGGCATCACTGCCTACCCAACGATCTCCGCCAATGGCACTGCAAGCGTGTCTGTCAGTGCTTCGGCATCCGGCAACAGCACTGTGAGTGCGAACGCTTGCGCCAGTGTTTCTGAATTGGCGAAGTCATACACGCGGAGCGCGGGGCCAGATGCTACGCCCTCGGTGCCAGCCGCTCTAGCCTGGGAATGCATTACCAGTGTCCCGTTCAATAGCTCGGCTGCAGGTGAGTCTTGGTGACATGTCAAAGCTGGACAGGATGAATAGTGCTGACGTTCCCGCAGTGGCGCTCATGGACTCGATCCGTCCATATCTGAACTGGCAAACCACGATCGAGTACCTGAAAAATCCACCAACTGAATACGCCGAGAAAGTTCAACCGCCGTACGACTTCTACGCCGAGTATGAGCGGATCTACGATGAGGCAAAAGCGCACAACTACGCCAACGAGCGTGCGTTTGGCTGGGATCTGTATGAAGTTTTCCAGCGGTCCCACGATGGACACTTCGTGTACTATCCAGACAGCGTCAACCTAATTTTCTCTTTCGGTCGAACGACGCCACTGGTCTCGGTCTCAAAGGACGGGCAGAGCATCCCGGAAGTCTACGTCTACGCAGACATTCTGGCTTCCTCTTTCGGGAACACAAGCTTCACGCCTAGTCCGTTGGCGCAGATCGACGGTCAAGATAGCACCGAATGGCTTTTGAACTTCTCTCAGTACGGTAGCTTGCAAGATCGAGATGCTCTCTGGAACAACATGTTCTACCTTCTCGCACAAGTGTCTCTTGGCCCCACGGGAACTGGCGTAGGCACGTTTGCCGGTGGCGGGCGAGGTCGCTGGGTGTACCCTGGTCCACATACCACATTGACATTTGCGAACGGCACAAGCGTTACGAACGAGAACTTTGCGAGTGTGCTTGTACCGTTTGACGGCATCAAGAACGGCGAGGACATCTATAAGACTTACTTCACGCCTCCGGAACCCGAGAACGCGGAAGAGCTCGCGGCATCGTCGATCTCGTCCTCGGCAGCACCATCGTCCGTGTCCTCGTCAATCTCGTCAAGTTCGAGCTCCTCGACGACGAGTATCCCGGCGCCAGGGTATCCTACACCGGTCATTCGCGAGCCGAACAATCTCAATGTAAGCTTTTCCCACTTTTATACGCTTTCAAGGATGGATTGTGCTAATAGCTGTTTAGTCCGGATACTTCCTCGAAGGAGAAGGATACGACGATGTCGCAGTGCTCAGTGTACCAAGTTTCGTTTCCTCGAACGACGACGAAATTCCTTTCCAGGTACCACATCTGATCTTGAACCCACCCCTCTTGTACTAACATTGAGACAGATTGTCAACACGTGGCTCATCAACCTCGCCAAAGCCAGCGGCAAGAAGAAGCTCATCATTGATGTGTCGGCGAATGGCGGCGGCACGATTCTTCAGGGATACGATCTGTTCAAGCAGCTTTTCCCGAGCATACTTCCTTACGGGGCAACACGTTTCCGAGCCCACGAAGCTTTCAATCTGATCGGAGAGGAGGTATCGTGGTATACTGGCCAGTAAGTTACACCGATGGGTGGCGTGGCTCTCCGAGACACGGCCAGGCGTCGTATGGCGCTCTGAAGCGTTGCAAGCTCGATATGAAGTCCGAGACCCTTTGCTAACGTGTCTGCTCAACTCTCTAGGTTCCCCAGAAGCATAAACGGCACCAACGCCACCATCCAAAACATCGAGTCAACCAGCTGGAACTACCGCACAGACGTCGACGTCAACTACAAGAACTTCGACAGCTGGCAGGAGAAGTACGGCCCACACGCCTATGGCCCCGGACCGGACAATTTCACCTCCCTCATCCGCTGGAACATGAGCGACGTCCTGACACCATTGAATAGCGGCGGCATCTACATCTCCGGCTACGGCCCGCGCGCAAACATCACCGAGCAGCCTTTCGCAGCCGAGGACATCGTGATCGTCTACGACGGCTACTGCGCCTCCACGTGCACAATCTTCAGCGAACTGATGCGCCAACAAGGTGGCGTGAAGACCATCGCTCTCGGTGGGCGACCGAACAAGGACATCATCCAAGCCGTCGGCGGTGTCAAGGGAACGAACGATTTTCCGTACGACTACATACTCTACGCCGTCGAGCAGCCATTCCAGATCCAACACTTTCACGATGATGCATACTACAATAACACCGCTCTAGGCCAGTACTCCGATCTCCCGCTCGAGCGCGGAGTGAACTACGTCGTCAACTCGCGCGACGGCATCAGAGAGGGCGACGAGAGCGAGACGCCGCTGCAGTTCGTTTATGAGCCGGCGGATTGCAGGATCTACTATACGCCTGAGATGGCTGTGGATCAGTCTGCAGCGTGGAAGACGGTGGCGGATACTGCGTTTAGGGGTGTCAATCACTGTGTTGCTGGGAGTTATGGCGGTGCTACTAGTCGAGTGAAGAGGGGGGTGCAATCCAAGCATAAGATTAGGAGTGATACGGATATTGCGGCGCACTCCAAGGCCATGGCTGAGGTGTGGACGGGCAAGGGCGGTATTACGCAGGGGGGAGATGGGTTTATGATTGTGTAGATGCAGATAATGAGAAGCTGTGCAAAGATTAAGTCAAGATTCAATTCGTCCGCCTATCACTATCACTACCTATGCTGTGTGTGCAGGCAATAGAACATGCTATAGCAGGGGTATCTCTTGCGCCTGTCCTGCATCCGTGATCATGCCAAAGACGCCTTGAAAGCTTCCCATAGCCTGATGAACCATATCGTCCCGTCCGAGAGTAGTGTCGCCAAACGCCGTCGTGTCACTCATCTTCTATCCATCATAGTATGCTCATCCCAGTCATCCATCCATGTTATCATTCTCACCCCAGTCACCCCATCCATGCATAGCTCATTCCATCCAGCACCTCATGCCATCCAGCACCTCCACTCCGCTCCTCCCCCTCACTCAAAAGTCATCCTAACCCCAAACAACTCCAACCGCGCCATAACCCTCTTCCGACAAATCGGACACACCTCAATCTTCCCCGCGCACTCCTTACAAGCCATCACATGCCCGCAATCATAAAACGCAGTATTAATCTCCCGATCATAGCAAATCCCACAACATCCCTTATCGTCATCCGTCATCGTGCCCCTGAGCACAAAATCCCCATGCTTCTTGCCCTCCTTCCAACCCCCCTCAAACACATTCCCGGAGGAAGCTTCGACTAGTTTGCCAAAACCGTGCTGCTCGTCGTCCTTCCACTCGCCGTCGTAGACGTTTCCGGAGGCGGCGTAAATCATGCGTCCGTGCCCGGATTTCTGGGAGTGCGCGAAGGAGCCGATGTACTCGTCGCCGTTTTGGAAGATGATGTGGCCTGGGCCGTGGTACTCGCCGTCCAGCACGTGGCCTTTGAAGTACTCGCGCCCGAGGACGTCGATTTGCAGTTCGGTGGTTTGCTTCTCAGGGGCGGAGTCCTCGAGGGCGGATTCCTCGGCGTCAATGTCGCTCATGACGACGTCTTCGCCGTCCATTTGCCAGCAGTTGGGGGTCGCGTAGCCGGCGTCGATCTCGAAGCTCTCGCGGCGGCTGTCGATGTCTGGGGGAGCTTGCTGGGACTCTGCCAGTGCTTGTTGCGACTCTGTCAAGACGGCAGCGGCGGCGGCGTCTGCGGCGGCTTCGGCGGCTTCGGTGAAGCGCTCGTAGACTGCTGTTGCGGGGGGTTGGTCGTCGACGACGCCGTCGAAAGTGGGTGGGATGCCGTCTGCGACGTTCTTTGGGATGTACCATTTTTCGACTGGTGGGTGACACAGGATGTGGTGCTTGTAGTCGTCGCGCACATAGTACACTGCCTGTGCGACCTCGTCGGGATCTTCGTTGCGGTACATATACATGTTGCGCATCCCCACGTCATGGCGGTGGAAGTGGTGCGGGTGGCGCTTCGCCTTGACCGGGGTCGGCGGCTCGTCGTATCCGCTGTGTTTGCCAGCCGCTTGCTTGTTGGTCAAGCAGGTGACGTTGCCGTTGGAGTACTTGTACCAAGGCCGTGTTGGTCCATTGGGGCGGATGTAGACGTTGAATTTGTTTGACGTGAGGTCGCCGCAGTGGGTGGTAAAAGCGTAGAGCAGGTATAAGGCACCAGAAACGTTGATTTGCGTCTCCATCTCCACCTTATTGGTCAGCTTCTCCCACTTTCGCTTCTCTCTGTCGAATTCCTGTCTCTCGAGCTCCATGGCCAAAAGCGCCGGCTTCTCCAGTGCGAACGGGTGAGCATCGACAGCTTTCTGCACAGAGCCACAATTCTTCGTCTTCAATCGGTTGTAGGACAAAGCAGCGCCTTTCTCAGGATCGAGAGTACCGATGAGCTCAGTGATGGTCGCCGGGCTTGTCTCCTTCCTCAAGGCTCTCGCGAGAAATCGCAGCCATGAGGTGGTATCGCTCTGTACACAGTCTGGTCCACCGAACGGGGCTCCATAGCTACGCGAATGCTTCCGAGTCATCATCTTATAAAGCAGAGTCTGCATCCAGAATACTATCTTGGAGCCCTTGCATTCTGAGATGAATTTCCGGAAGGGAGCAAAGTGGAGAAGTGGTAGCTCGGCAGCGAAGAATGGCTCTAGTGGTGTGAAGGGGCGGAGACCGGTGAGCATGAGGCTGTCTTCATATGGGTTGTTGCCGTGCGCCCACAGGCAGTTGGTCGGGTCTTCCATGATGCGGATGTAGGCCGAGAAAGCTAGCTTGTCATCCCTGAGGATAGACGTGCGTTGGCCGTGATCACGAACGTGGAAGTCATAGCGAGGTCGGGAAGTGAATCGTGTCCAGCCATAATCTGCATCGTTCTTGGTGAACTTGTGTGCATCTCTGTGATACTCGTAGACGCGTGGTTCGGCCGGGTTGTACATCACAACCGACACCTGTGCTGACACAGCTTTGCGCCTCTCGAGCCGCTCAGTGCCCTCGAGGAACGGCAACGCAGTATCCGGGAAAAGCTCTGTGGCTTCGAAGTCATCAGGCTGCATGGTGACACACTCGAGGTAGAGGCTGAGGTAGTCGGTGTCGTTGCCTCGTGGGTAGAACTTGATACGCCAGTCGTATCCGCCAATCTTCACAATCTCACTTCTCATAATGACCTCGGTGTTCGGGTTCTCTTTCGTGCCGTTGAAGTGCTCGACCAGCCAGTCGATCCGGCCGCTCTCGCCTGCAGGCAGCTCCGGGTCGTTCAGGTCGAAGAACGTCTTCTTCTCCCAGTAGAGCCGATCTGTCGCACTGTGCTCGTCTCTGCCGGCAATGTAGGCCATTTCATCTTCGCAAGGCTCAGTCTTGTCTTCTTCCAGCGGCTGCCACTGATACTGCGGCGGTGGCTCCTCATCGCTCTCGCTCTCGGAGTGGTCGTGGCCATCTTGCTGCACTGGTACCACTTCATTAGCGCTGGTCTCTGGATTGTTCACAACAGGTGGCAGAGTGTTCTCTGGCGGCATGGGGGGCAGCGGTGGTACGGCTGGCGGGTCCATGGCTGTTCGGTCGTGGCTCTGGTGTGGTGGTTGGTTGGTGACGGGTGGAGGTGCGAGGAGTTCTGGTGGTATGGACGAGGTCGGAAGAAAGTCGAAGAGTTGCTGGTTGGTGAAAGGCGAGAGAGGCGGGTGAGGGTGCGCCATGATGTGAGGTTGTCGGGGGAGGTCACGCTTCACATGAAACAGGGTCAACTTTTATTGTCGTCTGCACAATAGAGCCTTGAACGACAGTCAGAACGACAAGACGAGCGAGAAGACAAAAGCAAGGCAGCAGTTCGACTCACCAGGCAATATCGCGGGCAAACATTCGTAGAGATCGCCAGGGTGTACCACTGCCTCAGATTGCTCCCCCACGTTCTGCCTCCGCCTCGTGCACCTCAGGCTCGGTATAGAAGTACCTAAATGCTCTTGATATGAGAGATGGGTTGCTCAAGGTGCATCAGGCAGCGAGCGGTTGATTCTCCAGAGTCATATGTGAATCGTGAACGAGGCCGCCAACCTCAACTGTGATATGACAGCCAGGCTCACCCCACACGCTAGACTAGCTTCCCGGACCCTGACTTTCACATGCACAAATGAGGTGGCAGGTAAAGGTTCTCGATAATATCAATATTCAATATGCTACTGTACGGCTACAAGTTCGTTGATCGATCTTTCAATTTTATTCAGAAGAGAGCCAGCTTAACATATCTCTCCGTTAATCTAGTCGTTCTCATGCTCTCGTATCGCCCTGCCTAGCAAATCGGGTACATCCATACTGCCGAGACTGCTGTCCCGCCCTCATATCTCCATGGAGCTATTTGACGGGTTCCCAAATCACCTCTCTAGCGCTCAGTGTGTCCCCGCTCTCCACGCCTCTTTCACGAGCGCTCGTGGCTGTGAGATTGGCGCGCCGCCAACGTTGCTCTCTCATCCGTGCTTGCCCAACACTTGGGCTCAAGTAGCAGCTTTGCCACCACCCCCCTCAACCTTCGCAAACGTAGCAGCAACAATCAACGGAAAAGCAACGGTAGCCTCGGCATAAACCTTCACACTCGGCGCCCCAACCTTAATCTTCCCCCAACTAACCGCCTCATCAGGTCTGGCACCAGAATCACTTCCATCGAACTCATTGCCAGTGTTGATGTACACAGCACTCTCCGCCCCATTCCGCATCAGGTTGGCGTTCGCGATGTGATGCTTCACAATCCCACCCCCCAAAATGATCATCCCCGTCCTCTTAGCCCTCACCGCAATCGTGTTGATGCGGCGGATATCTTGGACAATATCGATGACCAGACAATTCGGCGAGGATTTGAAGGTGTGGAAGTAGAGCATATCCCCCAAACTCCCGTCCGTGAGCGCGGGGCAGAAGACCGGGATGGAGTTTTTCCAGGCCCAGTAGTATACTGAGCTTTCGTGGTCGGGGTGTTTGCCGATCTCCTGGCCAAGCCTAGCGATGACTTTACTCGGAGTCCAGTTCACCGGCTCCTCGGCGGTCTTGCTAGCTTCCTGCTCCTTAAGCATGGCGTCGAGGATCGGGATGACCCAGTCTTCGAAGGCGCAGTAGTTGCTATTCGGCACGTACAAGTTGCCTGTTCGGTTCATACCTTGCTTTCGCAGCTCAGCGCCAGAGGCAGAGAAGGAGCCGAGGTAGGTTTTGGCAAGGCATTTGATAAAGTCCTCTTCGACGCCGCCGGCGGTCGTGACGATGGCGGAGACGTGGTTGTGCTGAACGAGCCAGCGGAGGGTCTCGCGCAGGCCGGAGGAGATGAGGTTGGAGGTGTAGCCGAGGAAGATTGTGCTTTTTTCGTTGGTTGCTGGGTCGCGCCACGTTCGCTGTATACTCACTCAGCTTCGGAGCCTTGGGGAGAAGAGCTTGGAGCACGATGTTGGATCGTACCTACCATCCCGTCCACGATTTGGGCAGCTTGACCGATACTTGATGCTTGAAAGCCCATGTTGCACATCTTCTCGACCATTTCGGCGGCGCTGATGTTCTTGTCTGCATAGTGCGAGAAGTCGAGTCCTTCGACGGGGACAGCGCCTTCAGGTACCTGAAGTGATGGGTTAGCAAGTATCTCGTGTGTATTGATCGATCTAAGATGCTCTAGAGCGTCGCATAGCGCCCGATTAGTTCTTGTACCCATTTTTCGACGGAGTGATGGATCAAGCCTCTCGAACTTCCGTTCAAGCTATAAAGGGTCACAGAACACTGCATAGCGCTTGATGATGTTTCGAAGAACACTCCACATATGAGGTTGACGTACTGGATCTGAAGGTTTCATCACAGCTTCCGTTGCGCCTGACGGGGCGTCCGAGACACCGTTTGTCGCCATGGTGTGCAAAGTTTTTATGTCGCGAGTGTTGTTCGGCAATATCTCGAATCTAGAAATCGGGATTCGGGAGCAAAAAAGATTCAGGCTAGATCCCTCAGCCTCCGTGCTTGGCAGCAAGGGTAATTTAGATCCCACGTGGAGGGGTATGCGTGATCTCACCTTCAAAACGTTTTTTTGACCACAAATTCTTGAAAAAGGGCGGAGAATTGTGTTATAAGCTGACAAGTCGGTGAGTAGGTCTCAAAAACGGATGCTGTGCTCGCGGAGAATCTCGTGTTGATGAAGTTTGGTAGAGCTGGTGATACTTGATGATGACGCTTGTCATGCAGATCGACGCGGTGGATGCGCCGGGGCTTCGCTTGTGCGTTAGGCACGCTATTCATTTACACCTGCAGACATCCCTGCTCGATCGTGTGCCGTGCTTAGCGCAGTTCGAGGAGCTGAAGACCAAACTTCTCTTTCGCAATGCTCGAGGCGTAGCCACCTCCTCCGAGAAGACGAAGCTTATGTTGGTGCGGAGTAGAGTAGCTGACGGTCGTCAAATCCGGGAATCACACGGCTTCAAGACCTTGGTTCGAGATCAGACGTTCCACGTTGGTCAACGGCTAATAGCCTTAAACTGTTAAACTATGGAATATGCGCGGCAATTGGCCGTGGGCGTGGCCGTGCAGTGCGGGTGGCTGCATATTCTCGAACCAATTGGCCGCCTGCTGAGTCCCCGTCATTCGATTTGCTGTTTCGTGATGACTTCTTTGCTTCTACACTCGACGTGAGATCTGAGATGCTGTCGTGAAAGTGCTCAGAACACGCCAAGCCGACCCTCCACCTGAAGATCTTCTTCACATTCACACTGCGTCGCGCTGCTCTTCTCTTTCCAGGTAGCCGCCACCGATCTGGCACGAAAGGGAGTTCCATCACCACAGCATTCGAAGGACGTCTCTCCGGACACCGTCCTCGAAGGCATTTCGCGGTCCCGAAGGTCACAGCAGGCGGAATCTTCGATTCTCCACGGCCAGTTCTCCGACAAGTCTTACTGACACACGCCGCCGAATTGGTTCTCGTGTTTTGTGTTCATCCCCAGCTTTGCTTGCTCCACCTGACAGAAGCCACTCTGCCGGATCACGAGCAGGGATCTGTTCCGGATTAGCTTTTCGGCTACCGCTACTAGCGTTCAAGGGCCGTCTCCACCTCGAATCGCGGCTTCTACGTTTCACTTCATCCACGAAACATCCTCACACCTCACCACAAATCGACATTCTGGTTATTTATTGGGGCGCGAAGGGCTGTGCTGTCGTTCAAGGTGCTCTTTGCTCAACTACGCGAATTTTGACGGTCAACTTGGCGCCATTGCGTGCCGACTGGCCTTGAAAGCGACCTCTCCTTTCGCACACTCCATGGAAATGGTGCGGTAAGCGCGAGCTGGTCATGTCAAGATATCCTCCCCCAGACTATCGGGGACGGGATCGCTCACGCTCGCCACCACCTCACTTTTCCGACCGGAGAGCATCCGCAGCTTCAATATTCGACAACCGGCCTTCTGGACCAGCGCGTAGTGCCTCCGACGCTCCGCGAGGGCCAAGATCGCAGTATGACGGCGCACGGCCCCCTCAGCCTAGCGGGCCTCCCATCGGTGGTCCGCCACGTCCTGCTTATCCTTCGTTGAGAGATGCACCGCCATTGGGTACTGGCGACCGTGGAAGATCATACCGCGAACGCGATTATGAACGTCGTGACAGACCGCCTTCGCCACGCGACAGGTCACCGCCGAGATTCCCTCCGAGAGATCTGGATATTGCCAGACAGCGACGTGATTCTCGCGATGGCCTACCTATTGGATCATCCTATCCCGAATCACAGCCAATCTCAGCTGGGACGTTCCGGGGTGGTTTTCCACCAGGCCGTGGACGTGGCGACTTCCCACCGCGAGGCGGTCGTGGTGGACGAAGTGTGTTCGGGGAACGAGAGTTGATCAGGCCGAGTGACAGGTCGCCGTCTCGAGAATGGGGCCGAGACTTGTCACGAGATAGTCGGGATGCTGATCCACGCCGAGATGATCGCAGATTCGACCGCCGGGAAGACGAACGCAGGCCAGCGGAGTGGCCAGAGAGAGATCGGGATTTTGACCGGCCTCGCCGGGAACCGCTACCAGCACCGCCACGACTCGAAGGACGAAACTCCAACGACTCAATGGGATCTGCTAATACAGCCTTTCAAACTTCGGGCGTCCCACGAATCAATCCGGAGAGGCTCGCACTTATTGAAGGGGCAGGAGCAGATAATTCAGTCCGTCGACCTCCGATGCAGCAAGAAGCTCCACCGCTGCGCGAAGCGAAGCGGGAGGCTCCCGAGACATCAGCTTTCTTCAATGCTCGAGCTGCAACTACAGCAAACCGCTACGGTACACGAGGATCTTCTTCACCACAGCAGGCGCCACCAGTCCCTGCTTTTACACTATCATTCGCACCATCCACAACATCTGCAGCACCGCCAGTGCAGCCTCGTCAGCCTTCACAAACCACAAAACCTACACAGGATTTGAAGCGCACGAACTCTCGCCCGTCGTCCTCTGGAACCGAGCTACCTAATAAGACCAACGATCTACCGCGGCCGGCGCCACCAGCAGACGCGCCAATTGCTCCCAGAGTCCCACCACCAGCTCCGAAAGCACTTCTCGCAAATCCACCACCCGCAGCGCCACGAGGCCCACGAGTGCAGGATGCAGATGATGCAGCTACATCGAACAGGCTACATCCGACAAGGTCGTTGGAGAACCTCCCAAGTCATAGTTCTTACCAAATTCATCCACCGAAGGCGGGCCCGACTGGAACGTCAGTCTCCTCTACTGGACCATCAGCATTGCCCTCTCTTAACCAGCCCGTGACACCTCATCCTTCGCAAAATGCTCGGTTCGGTGACCTTGGACCACCCACTGGTCCGCGGGCAGCTCGTGTATCACCTGCGCAGGTGTCCATCTCCCCTCGGCCACCATTCGCCTCGCCTAAGTCGGACTTCAGTGCTCCATCGGGCCCAAGTAGTCTTCCGCGAACGACACCACCCGTGACCGCGCCTGTAGGGCCTCGAAGCAGACCCTTCAGCACATCGCCGAAAGCTGTTGCGCCGACCGCTCCGAGAGGTCTGCAGCGAGTGCCGCCCTTGGCGCCACGCGGACCCGAACGTGGTCCCCAATCGACGTCTCGTGCATCTGACAGGCTTGCGGCGGCACCGCCATGGGCCGCCCCGTCTGCTCCACGGAGTCTTCAATGGAATCAATGGAAGCGTCCTGGGGTTCCCGGCTATAGTGATAAGACCATTCCAGCCAAGCGCGATATATCTGGTGAAGAAAAGGGCAAGAATGAGGATAGCAGTGTCTCTGTGTTCAACGCTCCTGGATACGCGCCAGCTACCAAGCTTGATGGTACCGCGACAGCACCGTCAACGTCTCGGCCGGCGGGCGATGAGATAGATGTTGACAAGGAGCCTCCAAAACGACAGTCGTCACTGATATCAGGCCATTCAGCAGCGCAGTCTTTCTTTGGTAAGCCCGTTAAAAGTGTCGAAGAGGATGAGAATGATACCGGCATGTCCGAGGCAGGTCAAGATGCAGCGTCAACCAGCGAAGACGAGGAGTCTGATCTCGAAGACGAAAGCCTGACTGCGTTGTTACATGCAAAATTCGAGCGACAGAAGCGGCAGCTTGAAGCTCAGATGGTCGATCTGAGACAGACCCAATACCGCGCTATGAGCCCTCTGGAGTCTATCTCGCGCCTTGTTAGGATATCCGCGCGAGATCTAGAGCGAGTCAAGGAGATGCGCGAGCAAAGCAATATGGACGTCGACGACTCGCCCATCGCCCAGCATCAGCATATGTTGCCACATTCTGCTCGGTCCTCTGATAGTGCCGATGGACCGGACCTCCTCACACCCAAGGGCGACGATGACCACAAGGTCTCCATTCGTAGCAGCAATGGCTCTGTCGAAGGCGTTCGCCGGATCCGCAGGCCGAGTCCGGAACCCATCTCGCTTCCTTACCTCATCAAAGACGGACGACATTTGTTTCACGATACCACGGTCTTTCAAGAACGCCACAAAGAAGATCTTGAATCGGAACAAGATACATTGGACATCCTGGAGGGAGAGCTGCACAATGATGAGAGAATGCAAGATGACACCGAGCAGTCGTTCGTGGACAAGTACCGAAGGTGGCGGGAAGAATGCGAGGATCTCGATCGAGGGAAGGAGGAACAGGAGAGGCTTGAGCGACAGCAATCTCTCGAACCTGGTCCTGAAATCGACGCACCTATGGCACCGCCCGCTCCCGTATTCGAAAGCAGGCGACTGTACAAGAACAGCAGTGAGTACGAGATCGAGCAAGTGCTCAAGCAGTCCGAAGAAACCGCACGTATCGAGCAAGAACGACAAGATCGGGAGACGAAGAAGAACCAAGCCGACATGGAGAAGGAGGCGATTGTGCCAAATCAGAAAACCGAGGACGAGCTTCGACGTGGTACTTTCATTGATACTAACCGCCATCGCGACCCTGAGGAGCTCACCATGGTGTTCTCGTATGACCCAGCAGCTGACAACTTCACGGACAACGAACAAAACATTTTCGTTGCTGCTTTCAAAGAGACTCCGAAGAAGTGGGGAGAGATTGCTTCGTTGCTCCCAGGGCGGACTTATGAAGACTGCATCCGGCACTATTATACGAAGAAATGGGACGGCCGCTTCCGCGATACTAGGACGAAGAAGCTGAAAGCGGGCGGACGACGTGGAAGAGGAGGCGCGAGAGGGCCTCGTGGTCGTATGGGAGGCCTTATGGCGGATCTCGTACGGCCAGAGGATATCACTTCCGTTGATGCGACGTCGGAGAAAGGTAGACCGCGGCGTGCTGCGGCTCCGACGACTTTTGGGGAGAAAGAAATTGAGTCTAAGGCTAGCCTGATGGGCCCATCTCCCGCGAAGAAGCCTGGACTGGGAGGGAAAGCAGAGTCGATTGGTGACGCTGGACCCGAGAAGCCAGGCAAGCGGCAGAGACGCAACGGTGACAAGGTCGGAGGAAGGAAGGCAAAGAACACTCAGCAGCTGATTGCTGCAGCTCCACTGGGATCTCCCGCGAAGCAGTATATGCAGGAAGAAGACCAGGCACGGCAAAAGCAGCTCGATGACGCAGCTCTCCTCGCTAGTATGCAAACAGGCCACCATGGCATACTTCAAGCGGACAGCCAGATGGTGTATACCCAAGAGCGCTTCCTGCAGCCGATGGCAGCAATTGAAGACCCCGAGAGACCAAAGACGGGGAATCAAATTCCAACGACAAAGCAGAGCGCATCGAGTTATTGGTCGGTCCCTGAGCAAAATGACTTTGTTAAGTACATTGGCCATTTTGGTAGAGATTTCGGCGCAATATCCGCACACATGGGCACGAAGACGCAAACTATGATCAAGAACCACTACCAGCGCCAAATCGAAAGTGGCAGTCGACCTGAGCTCGAGCAATCGGCCATCGATGCAGACGAACGCAGGGCTCGCGGTGAAGATGTCGGTCCTCCGCCTACTCCTACACCAATACAGAAGCGCAAGTACGATAGTGTGCCTTCCAATGCGCAACGACCACTTGCGTCGCAGGGAGACGCGATGGACGTCGACGAAGGTGGCCCACCGCCGCGTGTGCAGCTGCCGAAGCAGGCCTCGCCAACTCAGTATCAGAGTCAGCGTCGTGGGACTTCCTCCAACATGCATACGCCCATACAAGCAGCTCGAGCCGCACCGAGCCCACTTGTCTCGACAGTAGCGCCAGCTCAGGCGCATATTGCTGCGCCATCGCAAATGCGGCCATCGCAACATCTGCTTGGACGTCTTACTTACAATGCAGACACCCGGCCAGACCCGCGATCCATTGTGCAGCCTGGCTTTGGGCTACGTACAGCTGAAGACCCCGCCTCCCGGCCTCCATCTCAACAAGCTGCTCGCACGGCTGCAGTCACACCCGATTACGTGATCAATCTCCAGCAGGAACAACAGCGAGCGATGCGACTACAGCAAGAACAGCAGCAGCCCCACCAACCCGAGCGCATGGAACAGCTACATCGGCAGGGTCTCATGCGAAACATGTCCCAAGGCTCGCCACTTAGTCAACCACTGCACCAACCAGAGCGGAAGCCTGCGATTGAAGAACGGCCACCTTCGCCACATCGTCCGGGCTTCACGAGCAATTCTTTCCCGAGACCGTCGCATGGCTTTTCAACCTTCAACTCTTCGGCTCCATCACCATCACCATTTCCATCGTTCACGCAACGCTCCCCTTTCGGTTTCTCGCCGACGAAACGAGAGGATCCTCGTCCAACACCCATGTCGACCATTCCGCCTGCACATCCGCCCGCAGCTACACCAACGCCAGTAGAGCCGAAGCGTTCGAACGTCATGTCACTACTGAACAACGATGACGACCAACAACCACCGAGGCGCGACAATCCAGCGCCAGCTCCAGCGCCACCGCGCACTGCGTCTCCCGCTTCGCAAATGCATGCTCGATCTGGCTCGATTTCCAATCCTTCGGGCTCCAGCATACCTGGAGTGAGACGAGAGCCATCATTCGGCCAGACATCGTTACCAGGACGTGTGCCGTTTGGTCAGCCGATTGCAGCACCGGCATCGGGACCTCCCACCCCGAAGATCGAACCCAACCCTGGAAATGGTCCATTGTCACAGACGCCTAAACCTGACTGGACTTCGCGGTTCCTGGGACAGGGTAGCGGCCACAGTGCTGGCACCCCGGCCATGGACCGAGATGGACGCACTTACTTCCAGCACAATCATCGCTCGTCCTTGCTTGGATCACTTGGCCAGCCGAGAGCAAACCCGTCACCACCACCGCTACTCAGTGGCATAGGTCATGCAAGGACACCGTCACTCACTGGTCAGCCGAACCAGCAAGCTCATGATCAAGCTCGTGCGAATATGCTAGGCCAGCAACAGTCACAGCAAGAAGCTCGATCTCTGCAGACGAATCCGTATGGTGGGCAACAGATGCCTCCTTACTCGCAACCTCCATCCAGCCAGGCACAGAACCACGCCCATCACGCCCATAACGGCTCTGTAGGCGGTTCCATGGGCGGTCCGTTCCCAATACCACACCATCGTACCATGAGTCGCGATGAGCAGTTCCGACAAGAACAGCAGTACATGGCTTCTCAGCAGCGCGATCGTGAGGAAATGCGAAGGCGGCAGCAGGACATGACTGAACGCAGGCACGAGGAGGATCAGCACCACTTCGCCCAGCAACAACGGCAGCAAGAACAAGAGCGTCAGCAAGGTCTTCATCAGCAACGGCCACAACCTCTTCAGCCGCCGCATTTTGGTGGTGGGCCCTTGATGCAGAATAGAAGCTTGGATTTGAGGCGGCAGTCGCAGATGGAGGGTGAGATGGCGATGAGAGAGGAGCAGGAGCGTCTTCAGCGGGATCAAGACTTGAGGAGGAGGCAGCAGGAGGCGATGATGCAGCGTGAGCGGGAGGAGGATTACAGGAGACGGCATGATGATTCGATGTTTCGACGGACGCCGCAGGGAGGTGGGTTTGGTGCGCCGCCTCCACCACAGAGGAGGTGAGGCATGAGGCAGTGTGTTGTTCTTGTAGACATGTTGCATACTCGTCTCATGCATATGGTCATCTCGACCATTCTCACGATGTAAGTCCGCGTCCTGAGCACCTGTGTCTGTGCATAGAACACAAGTATTGCAAGCGTGCTTTGACTTTGACTTCACTTCAATCACTCTGCGTAAGTGCACGTGAGCCCACGACATCACCTCATCAACCTCACATGTGCTATTTTCGGCACAATACGAAACTACTTCAAATCAATTGACCAGCCACCTCATTTACTTACTATCTCTGCCGTTCTGTCTTCTCAAGTTCTTCCTCCTTTTCCAGTCACCACTTTGAACACCCTCTCCTATCCAGCAGCCATCTCGACGACAGCAACAGTGTTATAAGCTCATATCAATCCACTCATCACCACACACCCATTTCAGCATTCCGAGAGAATATCTCACAGCAACACCAAGATGCCTATGATCTGGAACGCCGAGGCGGATGCCAAAGTAAGTCGACCCCTTCGTTGTGGACAATGCGCCTGTCCATCTGAACCCGGATCTGTGCTGACGACCTCTCAGCTCATGGCCAAGGTCATCCAGATCTGCAATGTCAAGCTCGACGCGGCTCAGATGCGTGACGTCGCAGCATCCATGGGCACAGGTACGACTCGCTGTCATACCTCATCCACCCCCTGAGGCCACTCACTGACGTACTCCAGATTGCACTGCCAAAGCTATCTCCCACCGCCTGACGCACTTCCGCAAGCTCGGCGGGACCGACGCTGCCACCAAAGCTGCTGCGACCAAGGGGAAGACCGCAGCCAAACCCAACAAGGTCACCAAGACTCCAGCCAAAGGCAAAGGCAAGAAGTCGAAAGCCGAAGTCAAACGCACTCCATCGGCGGCAGCAGAAGGTGAAGAAGAGTACGCAACGCCACCACCAACCACTCGCGTCAAGCGTGCCGGTGCCAAGCGCAACTATGCTGAGATGTCTGGTGAAGAAGATGGTGAAGGTGAAAGTGAGGTCGCTGAGACGCCAGAGCCACCAGGTCCAGTCGACGAGGAGAGTGAGAGCAAACGCCCAGAGCCAGAGATCCCTGGACTGCCGGCCTATGTCAAGATCGAAGTCGGCGAGGATATTGGTGAAGGTCTTCGCACTGCCGCTGATGGTGAGGACGAGGAGGATGATGATTATTGAGCGATTGCAAGACTTTCCGAGTTGGTGAAAGGGTGCTGTGAGCGATTTCATGGATGGATTGAGCTCAATTGGCGATAGGAGAGATTTGCACGGTGATATTTGAGCGTTACGATTGCAAAACTCTCCAAGTTAGTGACAGGGCGCTGTGAGCGGTTTCATGGATGGATAGCCTACAACAGGATTCAGGAGATTTTTGTGAGAGCTGTCAAATTTTGAGCGATTGCAAACCTCTCCGAGTTAGCGACAAGGTGCTGAGAGCGAGCTCATGGATGAATCGAGCTCGATGTAATATTGGAGAGCCTCGGGCTGGGTCCATCGTCGGCAGCCGGCTGTCAGCGATCCCGACGATAGCAATATGATACTGAGAGCAATCTGATGACCTTTTGACTACTGTTCGTAGCTCGGAGAGTTTTGCAGAGTCTATGACCCGTAGTACACACTATCCTAGGTTCTCACCACACATCTAACCCCTTTCACCATTGAAGTCCAAAATTCCCCATGAAACCTTCACATGCACAGCAAAACGAGTCGCTTAAACTCCAAAACACGCCCTCGCACTGTACGAAAACCGCTCCCGCACAGGCGGCGGCGACAAAACACCCTCTCTCAACCCCGTCTTCCACGTCCTCGCTGCCCCTGCTACCGGGCGTGGGCTCTACCCTCTCGGACTCATCTCCCCATCACTCAACTCAACATCATGAACCCCATTAACCCCATTCCCATTGTGTCCATTAACCGCCCACAACCCATCCTCATCAACCTTACTCAACCCCCCCGCGTCCATCTGCTGCTGCATCACCGCCTGCGCGCTCACAATCTCCGCCAGCCGCTTCAGTCGCGGCGTCTGCAGCCAGCTAGGCGTGTACGTCTCTAGCGCGGTAATGACCCGCGGCTCAGCGATCTCGTAGGGGCCGGAGTCTTCCATGTCGACGGCTTGGAGGAGGAGGACGTCGGATTTGGGGTCGGTGACGCGGGAGGCGACGGCTTTCATGATCTCGCCGTTGATGGGTTGTTCGTAGTCGGCGACGAGGTATTGGTTTAGTAGTTTTTGGATTTGGTTTGGGGAGAGCCTGTGGAGAGACAAGTCAGAATGGTGTGATAGTACGTGATAGGAAGGTAGAGGGGAGGGACTCACATCCAGCAAATATCCTGGATAATCTCGATGTCGTTCAACGTCGCCTTCTTCAGCTGCAGCAACTTCGTCGCTTGCATCAAGTGCTCGAGCTGCAATGTGCCTTCAGGCATATCGTGGCTCTTGCACCACTCTTCGATACGGGTGATGTTGTAGTTGATCTGCAGGCCACGCTTCCAGCTGAGGAAATTCCTCCGCATGAGCAGGTCATTGAATGCAGTCACCCCAACCAGTCGCAGCAGCTCAGTGACTGTCTGCGTGATGATCGAGTCCTCGAGGTAGTACGCCTTCATCGCCTTGAACACGTTGTTCAGCAACGTGAGTAGATTGTCCATACTAAACGCAGGCGCGTTGTTCGATTGCAGGAGTTTGCCAAGGAAGCGGTTGTTCTCGTTCGTGACGAAGCCGGGTAGTGACTGCGACTCGATGATAGCGGGTACGATCATCTTGTGCAGCTTCTTCTTCAGCACCTTCATCCAGGTGTGGTAGATGTTGAACTCCAAGCTTTCAAGGTCGTGCTTGACGATTTCCAGTAGGCGGTCGTACTCGAAGTTATCCGTCTTCTGCGCCTCGTACCAGTCTTCTGCGAGGAAGACGAAGGACAGCATCTCGTGTACGTTCGAAAGCCAGAAAGCGCCTGGGTTGACTGCCTCGTCGCCATCGTGTTGCATGACTTCTTGTTGAATCGACTGCATCACGTTCGCCAAGAAGCGCTCGGACTCCTTGACGAAGCCGTTGTTCCACATCTCGGAAGTAACGAGGTTGATGAGGTAGGCTGGGAAGAGGACCTCCTTGTCTGTTGGCGGTGGGGTGCCGCCAGCTGCCGGAATCTTCAGGTTGCGGATCAAGCCCATGGTGACTTCGTCGTTGAGGCCATCCTCGTCCGCAAGCAGATTCTCGAGCTCCATCTCCACATTCTCAAGACCAGGGTTGAAAGTCGAGCCAGATAGATTCTGTGCGTGTCCGGAAGCAGTGGCGCCGAAAGCCATCGAGACCGGCCGTGGGTTGAAGGAACCGCTGTAACGGTCGGTGTTGATCTGCTCGGGACCAGCGCTTCTTCGCTTCGGCTTCTTGGCCGAGACAAGGTTGATGAGGCCGGAAGGTTGAGGCGGCAGAGCGTTGCCGTTGACAAGCTCGCCACCGACCGGCACAGCACGTTTCGCAAGCTCCAGTTGATCTTGGAGATCCGCAAGCTGCTGTCGTAACGAAAGCTTCTCCGTCTCGGAAGCAGTCTTGCTCTGCCTAGCAGTCTCCAGCTCCTGACTGGTGACACGCAGGTTCTCCCGCAACGACTTCTCCTCCTCCTGTAACCGGCGCATATTGGCTGTGCTCTCTTCGTACGTGGCCTGCAAGCGCTGCATCTCCGCCTCCATCGCCTCCAGCTTGGCAGCCGTGATACCAGCCTGATTGGCCTCCCGCTGCAGATCATTCGCTCTGGTATCCAAAGCATTGTGCCGGTCCCTCCAGCTCTTGAGCTGCGACTCGTAATTTGTAACCTGGCCCTTGAGCTGCCGATTCTCACTCCGCATCGTGCCCAACGACTGCGTAAGCTCCACAACCTTGTTCTCAAGCTTATAAGAAATCTGCTTGAGATCCCTCGCCTCCTCGCGTATCTTCTTGTACCCCCTCCTTGCTGTCCTTCCTCGCCACACACTCTGCACCAGCACGACCTTCTTCCTGTAATCCCTCCACGCCCGCATCTGCGTATGCGCCCGCCACGCGCGCTGAATCGTCCTCGCAGCATCCCCAACTCTCTTATCTAGGATTTGCTTCCGGCAAAGCCATCCCTTGGCCTGCGCTTCAAACTTGATGAGATCGTTGCGGAAGCGTACGTACCTTTTCCTTTCCTTCTGGCCTCTCCAAACGCGCTGGATGGTCGTGGCGCCGCGTTGCCGCCGCGCCTCCTCTGCTCGCTGTCGCGCGAGGACGCCTCTGAGGAGGGCCTGAAAAGCTTTAATCCCGTCGATAGCTTCCAGGTACCTCCGCCGGTAATATTTTGCGCGAAGATTCTTCTGGATCATGATGGCGGCTTCGTTGAGGCGGTTCGTGCGCAGGTTCTCGAGGAAGGCGAGCATGCCGGCGCGGAAGAATATCTTGGTCAGACCCAGCTGGTACTTATCCGAGCTGTCGTTCTTCGCTTCGCCGAGCGCCTTCCGGAGAATCGCGTTGGCCATGTCCCGGATCTCGGTGGTCCATTGCGTGGATTTGATGAGCATGTAGTATCGGAGCGCGAACTCCTCGTACGTCCATCGTGTCGGGTAGCCAGCGCAGCTGATCTTGACCGTCTCAAGAACACCGCAAGCTCGTAGCTGGCTCAACACCATAGGCCCCTCGAACTTCCATGCCTCCTTTCCTTCGTTGGGCTTGATACACCTGATATAGTGTACATCCGTCGAATTGATGGTGTTCATTAGCTCGATCAAACTGCTCTTGAAGATGCCGCCAAGTGTTGGTTTCCTAGTCGCCGCAGCGCCAGCTCTCTTACTAAGGCCGTTAGCCTTAGGGGCAACAGCAGCATTGTCGCGTTCTCTGACGGCGGCTGAAGCTTCCAGAACTTCGCTCAGGAAGGTGCTAGTCGTACTCCTGAGCACCTCCAGATGCTCATCAGGTACGGTATCTCTGTTCTTCTCGATGAAACCGTCGCTTTCGTAGGTCACGTCAATGGCGTAATGGCAGACCGTGAACGCGCTCTTGCCGAATCGTGGCTTCTTGTAGAACTTGTGCTTGTCCTGGGAGTAGTGGTGGTGAAGCTTCGTTACGAAAGACTCATCCGAGCCCATTGGTAACCTCGATTCTTCGTCCAGCAAAGACAGAATACCCATCTTTCCCTCGATAAGGTCAATGCAAGGTTGATTGTCTGAGAAGTCGATGAAAGTCCAGTCGATCTGCTCCCTCACATACTCTTCTTGCTCGAGCTTGAAGACGTGTTGATTGAACTCCTGCTGTAGCTTCTCGTTGGCGTAATTGATGCAGAACTGCTCGAAGCTGTTCTTGGCGAAGTGCTCGAAGCCGTAAATATCCAATACGCCAATGAACGAGTTGACATCCTTCAAGATCTGATCCGGAGCCAGGAAAGAGTTCATCGTCTCAACCAGCCAGTCGAAGAGCGAGGAGTAGATGTACTTGGCGACCGAATCCCGAACGACTGTCGCTTGCTGCTGTGTCAGATTCGACATGATCTTCTCCCCTCTAGTGACCAGCTGCTTCTTGACAGTCCACTTCGCAAATTCGGACGCATCAATCCCAAGAAGCTTGCAAGCTTTGTCCAAGTTTTGCTCGGAAGGTGCCAATTGGGAGTCCGATCTTGTCGCCGTGATCTGAATGTTGCCGATATGTAACAGCGCCGCTAGTATCCTCCAGAGATGCGCTTGTACGTCCTCTGGCACACCAAGCCGGGTCAACGATTGCCGGGTGTCTTTGAAGTCCTTGCCATCGTCCACCCCGTCGATCTCCGGCGCACCACCTTGGTTGAGGTAGTCGTAGTGCTCCACCGGTATCAGACCCAACTCCTCCCTCTCAGTGTCCGTAGCGCCTGCGACAAGCTGGTAGAAGATGTGGTAATTCCGCTCCTTAAGCGGCTGGAAGACCAATCTTGACCGTTCCAGCAAGTATGTCCGGATTTTCGCGCCAATGATTTCCGTGCTCTTGTTGAACATGATCTCGATGTACTTGCCGAAGCGGGAGGAGTTGTCGTTTCGTGTCGTCTTCGCGTTGCCGAATGCTTCCATGATCGGGTTGGTGGCCAGGATCTGCTCCTCCGTCTCGCTCATGGTGTCTGCGCGGCCTCTACTTCGTGCGCCGGGTTGTTCGGGAGGTTCTCGTGTGGCGAAGTACCGCATGATATATTTGGCACTCACAGTCTTACCGGCTCCCGACTCTCCTGATACCACGATCGTCTGGTTCTTGCCATCACGAAGCATATCCGCAAAGGCTTCCTCAGCGATGGCGAACAGATGTGGCGCCTGCGAAGAGCGGTTCTTGCCGGCGTAGACTTGTACCATGCCCGGGACATAGAGCGAGTCGACTCGTGCAAACGGATTCGTGGCTATCAGCACGATGCCGGAGTATGTGTAGATCTCCTTTTGCGCATAGCGAAGCTTAATCGCTTGCAGCACCGCTGGCTCATTCAGATGTGAGAGGTTGGTCAAATCGTCGCTGGCCTCGAGCACGGCCGGATTCATCAAAGGGGGTAGTGTCGAGTTCATGGCATCTTCTGCAAACGCCGCGATCGTCGTGTCGACTTCTCTTGTCTATCATTTGATCAGTCTATCATATCACCACCATCATCAGCACCAGTATCCCACACTCACCTCGCCGTTGTCGAGTGTGAAGACCAACTTGACATTCTCCCCGTTCACCGTCTTCTTCGTGACCTCCGAGGCCACCCAGCCCTCTGTTGGGTCCTGCTGCCATGCGCGTGTGTCGACATCGTAGTTGCGGTAGTTCGACATGTCGCTGATGGTGTATGTGCTTCGTCTCCTCCCTCACTCTGCCCCAACCACAAATTCCTGGTGTATGGTGGTTCTCAGGCTTCAGCTCCCATACGCCAGCGCTAGGAATCAGCCCAGGAACCGCGGATTACTATTGAGGGAGATCAAAGGACGGACATGTGCCCGTTCGTAGGAAAGACGAAGGACATGACTTGGGTCGACAATAATAATGTTCAAGGAGTCCCGTGTCGCCAACGGTCGCGTTCGAGCGTGGGGATGCTGATTCGCCGGTCAACCCTGCGCCGGTTGCTTCCGCTGTATGCAGGGGTAGAATAGAGCGAACGTGCTTGACTACATGCATTCAATAATACCGCAAGAATCGAATGAAGGAACAAAGAACTCTCCGCGCCCGCGCCCGCTCGTGCATTTGTAGCTATGAAGCACGAACAGAGCCCACGGAGTTGTAGCGATCGACCACCGTAAACGACAAACTTCATCGCCCCCCTATCGAAATAGCAAACGCGGTCCAGTGCCAGATACAGTTTCGAAAACCCACACCACCCCCTCTCCCCCTCCAACCCTCAGATCTGTCGTCCACGGTCATCGTCACGAGTGGCGCGGTCTTTTCCCCACCGAAGCGATGGTTCCTATGCCACCTTCCTCTACTCGGGATGCCGTTAGTAGTGTTCCTGGGGTAGGGCAGTGGGAGAGCATACCGCAATCATGGCAGATACGTTCGTGTAGCGCCATCATCCGTCTGTAATGGCGATTGCGGTCGCGCTACATGAAAAACTCACTCGGCTTCTCCTTCCTCCATGCTCTCAACCTCGGATCGCTCTTCATCGCCCTCGCTCCGTCCGGAATCCTCCACTTCGGCATCAGTGAAGGAGTCTTTCAGAGCTCCAGTAACGACCGCGCTCAAGGTCGAAGTCGCAGGACTCTTGGGGATTGTGGTCTCCGCTCCAGCCTCCCCTTCTGCTCGAAGCTCAGCGAGCAGCGCTTTACACCTTTCAGCAAGAGCATCCGCACCCGTCTCGTTGATCTCGTCGCAGAGTCCAAGTGCTTCTTGAAACTTTCGTGTGCCTCGGACCAGCGCAATGGCTGCTTCCTTCACCTTGCGACAATGCATCCGGGAGTCCTTCCCAATATCCGGGCACAGACCTAGTATCTCCCGTATCTGGGTTTTGGATAAGTCTGGTATGCGCTGAGAGGAGTCTAGACCTCTTGCCTGCGCAGGAGTTGCATCGTCACGGTTCGCCAGGAGACGCACTTGGTCGAGTACGCAAGAAAACGTCGTGGCATCCATAGTAAGTCCGTCAAGCGCCTCCCGCATGCTGTCGATTATTTTCATGAACGCTTAGTAGTTCTGTAGCCATGCGTATTCTTCGTCTGCCATTGTGCGCGGACTTGCGCGTCAGTGTGGTTGCGCTAGAGGCCGTACCGTGGCAGTCGAGTCGAGTAAAGCAACCAGTCGTCCGCGTTCAAGGCACGCCTCATCAACAGAGTACCAATGTCGTTCAGCGAGATAGTCGAGGTGGTAGGTATGACTTTCGGCTGGAGTTCTTCATCTCTTCAGTAAGAAGCGGTCAGTGGGCTGCCTACGTTTATGCCAACCTCACTTCATCCGACTCGGGCGTACGAGTCTCACTTCTCGCACCGGGCCTCCTCTCAACTTATTTCTCCATCATTTCAAGTTACCGGATGTGGCTCTTCGTTGTCCGATCATTAACCGTCGTTCACTCGCACACAGGAGTTGAGGACCTTCACCACTCTCCGCCACAAACCTTCACCTTCTCCTAACGTCGAGATACCAATGCGCAGCTCACCAAGCTTGACAGCACACTCATACTAGCAACATGGACATCCAAAGCAAAGGCGTCGTTCTCAGTGCTCCAGATCGAGAGAAACATTCCTCGAGTCGAGCAAAACAGGATTTTACTTTCTCTGCGTCTGGTCCTAAGGCACCGTCGTTCCCACCTCAGAATACAGTGCCGCCTACGAAGAGCCAACCTCATGGCGCTGCTGCGGCCACTACCAGATCACGAAGCGACCGCAAAGTGAGATTCGAGGAAGCCGCGCCGACTCAGCATCTAGACACGATACCCAGTGCTCAAGCAAAAGACCAAGTGCTAGTTAAGAAAGCTTCGCGTCCCGATCCCGCGAAGGCTGGAAAGCTCGAGAAGCTGGTGACAGCATTGCAGAAGAAACTCGCGATCGGCGACTTCAAAGCTCCACGAAAGCTACCGAAAGATGTAACCCCTGTCACCGAAAAGGAGGCGCACGCCACAGCTGCGGCCTCCGAGCCCTCCCTGGAGGACATCACAGCCATAGCCGCCGCAGCCGCAGCCCGGACCATGAGATCGCACCCATCTCGGAACGCCGAAGGCACAGCAGAAGAAGCCCGCAAGCGACGCACGGAGCAAACCGATTACCTCGAGCAGACCATCAACGACAGCCTGCGACGCGTGCTAGCTTCAGTCCGCGCCGAAGCACTGGCACAAGCACAAGTCACGCAGCGAAAGCTAGATGAAGCCGGGCAGTTTGCAGTGAATTCGTACAAGCACTGGGAGCGCGTTGCGGAGGGAGCTCACCACCGCAGACTGAAAGAATTCACGGCTGCGTGCGGTGCTGCAGAGAAGAAAGCAGAAGATCAATATGCACACCACGAGCGCGCCGCTGAGCAAAGCCATAAGGGGAGGCTAAAGGAGATCACAGCTGCATATAGCGCAGCAGAGACGGCGCACCAGGAGAAGTTCGAGGGCGCGGAGCGTCAGATGCTGCAGAAGGAGCAAGAAGTACTTGGGCGCGAGCTAGCCAGGGCGGAGAAGAGGAGAAGCCAGATCATCTCGCTACTGAAAGAGCGCGAGAAAGATGTCTTGTAAGTGGCAACGAACTATCAAATCGCTCTCGTACGCCGAAGCGCTTGCTAGTATCATGATTAAGTTACGCTACATATTAATCTCTCCCACATCTCGAGAGGATCTTCATTCACCGCTCCCTCTTCTCAAACAAATAATGACACACACCCCACTCCTCACCCCCATTAAACGCAAAGAGCTCCGCGCACGCCAGGTAGAAGACCTGCCACCGGTAGAACCACCTCCACGCCTCGTCCGTCCCGTAAGTCGCTTCCAGCTCCGGCCACATCGCCTCCCTCTGCTTCCTTTCACTCATCCGGCTGAACCAGTCCTCGCACGTCTTCGCGTAGTGCGTGCCGCTTACCCACCACTGCTTCTCCAGCGTCAAGTCTTTCTGAAAGTAATGCAACAAATCAGCCGACGGCATTGTGCCTCCGGTAAAGAAGTGCGTGGTCATCCAGCCGGTCTCGAAGTCGTAGGGTGTGGTTTTGTGCGCGAAGTAGTGGATGAAGAGTTTGCCGCCGGGTTTAAGTAGGGTGGCGACTTTTTTGAGAAGTAATTCGTAGTTCTTCATGTGTTCAAATAGCTCGATCGAGAGGACGCGGTCGAACGCCTCTTCGAGAGATGTCCCGGAGAAGTCATAGGTGGCGATGTCGCCGGTCACGACTTCGAGGTTCGTGAAGTTCTTTGATGCGGCGACGGAGTCGATGTGTTGTTTTTGTGTCCGCGAGTTAGAGAACGCCGTGATCTTTGAGTTGGGGAAGACTTCGGCTAGGTATAGGGATAGTGAGCCCCATCCACAACTGCAGTCACACCGTCGTTAGCAGGCTGCTCTCAAACACTCGGTCATTTCACTCAAGATGGCGAACTCACCCCAGATCAAACATCCTCATCCCATCCCTCAGCCCCGCCCTCTCCACGTACAACTCCAACATCGCTCGCTCCGCCTGCGCCAACGTTTCCGTACCCTTCGGATACAAACAGCTCGAATACTTCATCCGTGGCCCGAGCATATTCGTCAACACGCCGGTGCCGACTTCGTAGTGCTGCTCGTTAGCCGACGCCGTCTCGATGGCTATAGGCCTGGAGCGGAGGAGCTCGACGTAGCGCATCTTCGTCTCATAAGACTCTGAGAGCGTGGTAGAGCCGATGAGGCGTAGACGTTCCCGGAGTTGGGCGCGGATGCCGCGGCGGAGGATGGGGGTGGGGACATAGCCTGAGTCGACTAGGCTTTCTATGAGGGCGTCTGTGGGGGGTGTCAGTGTTGGGTATTGAGATGGGTTGGGGAGGAAGGGTACCGTAGTTCATCTTGAAATAATGTTGCTGTTCAAGGCAGCGACAAGGACAAATTTTACTGGAAGCGGCAACCTGCGAGGATCACTTCGCCAGTATCAGGAAGCTAACTGTTGAACAACAACTGTACAGTACTTAACAGAAGACCTCACGTTGTCATATAAATGTTGAGCCTCGAGAAGCGAGGGAAGGTGCATTCGAAACTTTCAATTACGTCACCGTTGTTGCATTCTACATTATCAAGGAAGGAGCCAACACAGTGAGATCTGAGTGTCGAGCAAAATCATCACACTGAGGAATTTTGATTGCGGTTCGATCGTTGGTTAAGGAGTGCGACTCTGTTGAAGCAAGTATCAAATTACACAGCAGCTACATTGCTTTTAGCTAGATCGCCTCATCAACAAGCCACATCTCTCCAGGAATTCTTTGACAGCAAGTAAATTAATATACATCGGGATACCCAACGCAGGAGGCGATAGATCTGTCTCGTCAGGTCGTGTCGCGAAACTCTCTGAAAGCATGCCGAAGCTACATCGAGGGCTGCCAGTAGCTCCCAGGCGGTGGAGGCGGTAGGCTATCGAGTCCCATCTGCGTTGTCCACGGACCACATGTCTGTCCTGGAAGTGAGTATGGTGGAGGTGACGGTATGTCGCGGTCGTCGATATTCGTGAAAGCATTGCCGAGACTGTCAGCTGGCTGCGGTGGAGAGGCCGCAACATGGATCGTTTCCTCCTCGATCAAAGTCTCTGCATCAGCGAACGGAACGAGAGGTCTTCTCGGCACGACGTTGGCAGTCTTTTTCTTGCTGAAGAACAAGCTCTCCTTTGCGGGCCGCTGAACGGGTGTTTCAAAATGACGAGATTTGGCATTCGCAGTGGAGGTCTGCTTCATCGGTGCTGCTTCCGCAGTATGCAGTGACACGATGATATTGCCCACTTCTTTCCGAGGCGTCCAGTCAGCAATAGCGCGTTGATATGCGGCTTCAAGTTCGCCAGCGTAATGCCTGTTAGTGAACCACTCGTGCAAGAGCGCTTGCCTGACCGTGAGCCTCTGATCTTCATCCACAGCTGCGCAGCCCCGAATGAACGATCTCGCCTTTCGACCCACGAACTGCCACCATGTTGCAGTATCGAGCACGGTGAGGTCGACTGTCATGGAGAGCTGGGAGTATTCGTAGTCCTGGTCGTCGTCGTTATTCATATCTGGCTGATCTGGGCAGAGCATATGTCCTGTGAGAAGGACTGCGGCGATGCACCCGATGGACCAGATGTCGATGGCTTTGCTGTAGCCTTTGTCGTGTAGGTCGCGTTTCAGCTGTCTCAGTACCTCACTACGAAGACAAAGTCAGCATAACATGCTGATCACATATACATGTACATAAGCACTTACGGCGCAGTATACCCGATCGTCCCGACGAAGCTCTGCATCCGAAACACACTCGAGTTCTTCGCAACAGCTTTCGCATCGGCAATAGTCCTCGCCTGCCCAAAGTCGGTGAGTACAATGCGTGCACCATCTCTCCACGAAGACATGAGCACGTTCTCGGGTTTGATGTCGCGATGCACAATGCCGTTGCCATGCAAGTAATCCACAGCCTTTAGTATTTGTCGCACGATCACTGCTGCTTGTGGCTCATCGAGCACGCCCTTGAGCTCTGTGTAGGAGAGCAGGTCGCCACCAGTGACGAGTTCCTGAAAGATGTAGACGTTGTTCGAAGTGTACAGGACCTTCTCCAGAGCGACGATGTTGGGATGGCTGAGGTCTTTGAGCACGCTGTACTCTCTGGTCAACTCTACGCGGCGTTTGTTCATGCGCCGCTCCATGTCTGATAAGTGGGCCTTGCGTTGCTTTTCATCCAGCGTGATATCATTCAAGATGCGTGCTTCAGCTGATTGACTGACGGACGGAACGGGGACGACTTTGCATGCGACCTGTCGTTGCGACCCCTTCTTCAACGCCACAAAAACGCTGGCATTGCCGCCCACCCCTAGTCTGCGGTTGGTGACTTCGTAGAATGGTCGTAAAAGCTGGAACTCCTTCCGCTGTGTGTCGTTGAGGCCGTCGGACAGAGCAGCATACTCGTATCTTGCAGCGAATGTGAGAGAGATACTCCGTGACAGATGTAGGACATCACCATCGTCCAGCAGAACGTCTCCCTTGGCGCTCGTTACGTGGCGACTGCACTCCTCACCATCGACTCCAAGTCGAGTCATTCGGACTGGATTCTTGGATAGCACGCAGAAGTAGACCATCGGTGCCACCCTCGTTTCGTGATCTTCCTCGTACATGACGCAGCGGAACTTGACATGATGCTTCGAAATGCATAATGCTGGTGTCCTGCAGGACTCTGCGACTTCTCGCCGTCCGAATGTGAAGTCGTCGTTGGCATCGATCGAGTATGCGACGTCGCGGCCGTTTCCGCTGTGTCGCAAGCGCAGATACGCTACAGTGTGACGGCTGGCCATCTTTGCAGTTGCTTATATGGTATTCTGTTGTTAAGTGTATGATGTCTTTGACCTCGATGGATGAGGTGAGGTGCCCACTCACCGCCACTCCGTCTGGAAGGAACATGTGTGTCGCGCCTTCCTTAACAACCAGGCAATGCTCGATTCGGGAAGGACCTAGCTCAAACATCATTTGTACAAACTATACATATAAACTACACTCATCTGAACACCTCATCCTCCTCCCTCTCCTCCCTCACAACCCTCCTCTAGCCCTCCTCCCTCACAACCCTCCTCTCCATCCTCTCCCCAGCATGCGGAACATCCTGATTCGCACCCATCGGCGCCTCCGCTCCCCACTGCGCCTTAAACGGCTGCGTCGCCAACAACTCCCTCAACCTCCCGGGCTGCCCCGCCTCATGCTCCCTCGCGCCCACCAGCGCCATCGTCTCCCCTAACCTCGCTTCAATCCGCTCAGCCTCCTTCTCCATATCCTCCACCACATCCAACCCGCTATGCTCCCACACGTTCGCTTTCATGCCTACACCATAGTACTGGTGCTTCTTCAAAAACGCGAGCCAGATACTCACAGTCTCGGGATGCCCGTCTTTGATCTGGATTAGCCGGCGGAGCGTGATACGCTCGAAATTCTCTTGGCTCTTTTTGTGCACGAAGACGGAGCGCGGGACTGTCCAGCGTTCTGTTATCTTTGGTAGGGGCACGGCGCCAGCGGCGGGCAGGTTGAGGTAGTAGGCGGCGCGTAAGGCGAAGTCGGTAAATACTTCGAGGTTGCGGGTGCTGTAGGAGCGGAGCTGGAGGTCACAGGTTGGGATGCCGTGGGTGGGTTGGCGTTTGAGGGGGGCCACGTAGGTTGCTTGGACTGCTCGGGGTAGGCGGAGTTGGGAGAGCTCTTCTTCGATGTTGGAGGGGAGGGTTTGTTGCTGAAGGTTCCGGGTGTGTGGGCGATTGAGGGAGGTGTTGGGTGGTGATATCTGATGGTCATCATTAGTATACGCCTGTACTTTTTCTGCAGACTGTACATACTCTCAGCCGTTTAGCAGCGCAAGTAAGCGACCGCGCATATGAAGGTGTCGCCATGGTTGATCTAATCACAAGAGAGACCAAGCCCCAAAGGGATGCATTGAATACACTTCCACTCCACACCCTCCTTCCCAAAACCACCAAGACCTACCCCTGCGAGTGCCAAAACTCATCACCCACATCTCGCCGCACCCTCTACAACCACACCAACACAACCTCATTCCCTACCTCCCCTCCCCTATAACCCTCGTGCATATCATGCTCCAACTCCTCCACCACGCCGCCTCCCTATACCACAGTGCCACCCACCTCCGCCACACCTTCACCGCCGCCCACGACGAAATGACAGACATAACCACCCAGCCCTCCGCGGTCTTCAACCAGTGCGTGGAGACCGTCGAATGGCTGCGCACGAAAGTTCCCGAAAACTTGCAGAAACCGCGCGTGGCGGTGGTGTGTGGGAGTGGGTTGGGGGGGATTGTTGGGTGTTTGAACACGGATGATGGGGATGCTGGCAGATGGGAGGGGGATTATAAGACAGTGCCGAATTTTCCTGTTAGTACTGGTAGGTGTTCACCTGGGGAGACTGACGGCGGGTGCACGCTTGCGAGTTGGAGTGAGGTAGAGGTTGTGTTGACTTGTGATTTCACGTATAGTCGCGGGCCACGAAGGCAAACTCATCTTTGGCACCATGGGACAACAACGCGTCCCTGTGGTCCTACTTGTCGGTCGAGCCCAGTCAGTCCACCCCATACCGCTAGCCATGCACTACATAGACGCCTTCAATCCAACACCTCTACACACCTCATCTCTTTCCGTCTCTCTTCTGACCCTTCTCAACCAGTTTCTACGAAGGCCACAGCATGTCCACCGTCACCTACGCCACCCGCGTCTGCCGCCTCCTCGGCGTCCAGACCATGATCCTCACCAACGCTGCCGGCGGTCTCAACCCTGACTACGCTGTGGGCGACATCGTCTGTCTAAATGACCATCTCAACCTTGCTGGGCTAGTGGGCTTCCACCCACTTCGCGGCCCGAACGCGGAGGATTTCGGTACTCGATTCCCACCTCTCAGCAACGCATACGATATCTCACTCCGCCAACTCGCGCATAAGGCCTGGCGGGATGTCAGAGCCGCTGCGCCAAGTCCACGGCGGATGCACGAGGGCGTATACGCGTTCGTAGGTGGGCCGACCTACGAGACAAGAGCTGAGTGTCGGATGTTGAGAACGTTTGGAGCGGATGTGGTGGGTATGTCGACGGTGCCAGAGATCATTGTTGCGCGGCATTCGGATATGCGAGTGCTGGCGTTCAGCTTGGTGACGAACAACGCGGTGTTGGAGCCGACCGTGCGAGCAGATGAGCCGGAGCTGCAAGGCATGAGTCGAGAGGAGCTGGACGCGTATCTCGGGAAGGGGCGCGCAAACCATGCAGAAGTGCTTCACGCTGGCCAGCAGGCGGCTGTCGATATGCAGGCGTTGGTGTTGCGGATCGTGTCGGAGCTTTGAGCTCGTGGACTCTTCGTGATTCATCCTATGATCTGAGCATAGCGTGGGCATCTGGGCATCAACCATTCTTGAGCGTGAAGCAATCATCAGCAGGCAGGCATGCTCTTCACTTCCCAGCCTTCCTCACGCCGCCCCTCCGCTTCTCCTTCAAGGCAGTGTAGTACGCCTTCTTACCGCTCGTCTTCTTGGTCTGCAGCTCCCCGTACTTCCGCTTGAAACGACCAGTCTCTTGCTCACCAGCCAGTACCTCCTCAACAAACGTCTTCTTCCTCTGCTTGTTTTCAACCCTGCCCGAGAAGAACTCGGTCGGACCCTCAATGATGGTCCCGACCTGGCTGAAGTCCGGTGGCTGCATCTTGCCTCCATCCTTTTTGTAATGACGATGCGGGTCGAGCACACCTCGCATCTTGATAAGCTGCAAATCGCGCTTGAGTTCTGGGGTGAGGTTGGTAGCTGGCAGGTCGAACCAGTTCTTGCCTGCGGTGGCTTTTTTTTGCTGTATCCACAATCAGCGACGAGTTCATCAAGTCTTTTGCCACACTGATTCGAAGGAGAAGAATATGCTCAGAGTAACTATGAATTAATATGCTCTCACAGATGCAGAAGGGCTAACCATAACGGCGCCCGGACTCCGCTCAAGATGATATGGGATAGATTTTCCTCATTGCAACACACATCGATAGAAGGATTATGGCTTACCTCGATTGCCATCCTCTTGACCGCGACAGGGTCAGTCACTTTGCGGACTCCATTCGTCGCCTGCTTGCGTTGCCGCTCCTCGACCAATCTTGGGCCGTCGACAGCTGCTAGACCGTCTTTCTGAGTGACGTACGGTTTTTCCAGCTTGCAGGGTTCGAGTTTGGGGAAGGTATACGTGTCTTCGGCGGCCAGCTTGAGGACATCTTGCGAGTCTGCTTTGGACTTGTCTTTTAGGCGTGCTGTGGCTCGGGCTAGGAGCTGGTCGATTTGCTCGTCCGTGAGGTCTTCGTCTGCTGCAGAGGGTTGCACCTTGGCAGCTGCCGGAGTTGTCGCCATCTTCACATCTGGTGCGGTATGTGGTGTTGAAGAAGGCAAGATGAAGCTCGAATTCTTTCCAGATCAGAGAAAATCTTGGCGCTGATTAAGATTTTCGACTAGCTCGATTGGAACGTCGTTGCTTCTTTCACTTTGGCTTCAGGGAAGCATACCACTTCTTGTGTACTCTTACTGTACATTGCCACTTGTCCTGCGAACATGCACTGTATATAACAGGTGGCCTAGACTGTCCTCCTTCAATCCTGTCCAACAACCACAAAGATGCCTCCCACATCTCGCACCGACGTCTCCTACGCCAAAGTCACTCTATCATACCCCATCTTTTCTGCCGACTTCGATCCATACAATCGCGGGTACCTGATAGTTGGAGGTGGCGGAGGAGAGACTCCTACCGGCGTTCCAAATCAGATCGTAAGCTATAACAATTGTTGGCGCACCAAGCAAGCTAACGCAAGCCCAGTCTGTTCTCGACATATCCAACCGAGCCCAGATCACGACTGCAGTGGACGTCGATCTGTCCCGCAATGAGGACTCCGTGCAATCACTCGGCAATCTCGCCACCAAAGATGGTCTGGTAGTTTTTGCGGGCATCAACGCGTCTGAGAAGGACCAGGCCGCGGGCAAGAACGAGCATCTTCGATCTTTCGAGATCAAGTACCCGCCTCGAAAGAAGCAGAAGACGGATGCCGATGAGGACGATCTCAAGGGGCAATATAAGCCGCTCGGGAAGCGTTCGCTCTTCAGGCCTACTACAGCGAAGAACGAGACTTACCAGCGTATATTGCGGCTCTCGCCAAGTCAAAGGCGCGAGTCTGGCAGCAAGAGAATCGGTGCCGTAGCAACGTCTCTGGCGAAGCAATCACAGGTCGTCGTGTTCAACGCCACTAGCTCTATCCCTGGTACCGATGACATCCTTACGAGTATCGATCTGCCTGAGCGTGCCGAAGCAAACGATGTAGACATCACCGAGCCTGAAGAGGCTACGTTCAGCGTCGCATACTGCACAGACTACCACCTCTATGAGCAGACATTAAAGTACGACTTTAGCACGAAGAAGACTGAGAAAACGCCAAAGGGCCCACGAAGAGTGGTTGCCACGCCTGACTCTTCCGAGATCAAGGCACGGTCAAAGTTTCGATGTCTGCGGTTCTTGAACTCGGAGAATGTGGTCGCACTGCTGAACCTACCCAACAAGAGCGGCGCAGAACTACGCGTCTTCCACCTCTACCCTACTGGCCCGGCGATGCTCATGCAGACGAAGAAGCTGCCCTCGCGGATCAAGCAAGCCTCCTCAATGGACGTCTGCGCTCTCGATGCCGACAGCAACGGCAATCAACAATTCGCCATCGCCGTCGCCGGCCAAGACATCAGCATCGAAGTCTACACCACCAACTACCAAAACGCCACCGACACCTTCTCCCACTTCGCCTCCTTCATGACCATGCGAGACGTCCACCCCCAACAAATGACCAAACTCTGCTTCTCTCCCTTCCACTCACCCGCCCGCGCTCCAGATCCAAAACCCGACAAAGATGGCCAACCAATCGCCTCCAACATCCCTCACCTAGGACCCCAATACATCCGCCTCGCCTCGACCAGCTACGCTCACACAGTCGTCGTGGACACCTTCCCCCTCTCGCCCCTCGAACCAACCAACAAGCACTCCCGCTACGTCCTCAGCAACCCCTCTGATGAGCGATGGATGAAAGTCGCCTACGTCTTCATCATCGCCATCGTCGTCCTCGTCTCTGCTTTCCTCCTGCAAGCCTTCCGCACTGGCTTCGCGGACGACAAAGCCGTCGGTGCTTTCGGCTTCTTGCCCGCCAATGTCCGCAAATTCCTCGACGAGCCGGCCGCAGCGGCGTACGGCAAGAAACGCGTCGAAATTGTCGACTCCGCGACATCAGTAATGTCTCAAGCCGCACCCACAGCCTTTGGCCGCCTCCAGGCTCGGTTGTCACGACACTCCATCTCCACCTCCCCATCAGCCTCCACCGCAGCTGCGGGCGCCGTCCCCTCGCAAAAGGCCCTCGTTATGAGCGCAGCGCCTGAGCAAATGGGCGGCGTGACAGTGGATGTTCACCCGGATAAGGACGCCTATCTGCAAAAAGACGCTAATGCGAAGCATTGGCATGAACTTGATGAGCAGCAGAAGGTGCAGTGGAAGGACCGGCTTAAGAAGGCGGGGGAGTGGGCGGAGGCGGAGGGGGAGAAGGTGTTGTTTGGGGTGTTGTTTAGCGAGTATGCTGGCATGGTTGGGCAGGGGGTGGCGGATGTTGTTAGGGAGTTGTGAGGGGGGGGTGTGGTATGGGGTTGAGCTGAGATGAGATGCTGTAGGACTCTTCTTTTATCTTCAGCTGCGAGTGGTGGTAGGTTTGAGAAGTATCTATATTCTTCGGAAGTTCTTTCTACGAGATGTTTTATGGAAGATTCTCTGCTCATCAAAAGCAGTCCCAAGAGCAGTCCAGGTCTTGCTGCTCCATCATTTGTACTGGATGATATATCAGCGCATCCACCGCACTGATGGCCGGGCGTTGTTGTGGTCTACCACGCCTCTCTGATACTCAGTCCCATTTCTGCCATTCTTACACCATGTCTGGCTTCTCTTTTGTGCAACAGGGCTTCACGCCATTTCCAGAGGTTGGTAAGACATACTACAGCAAGATCGACGTCCTCGTCGTGCACTGGAACGACGAAGAAATGCAGAATTCGCCGCTAATGCCAAGCATCTGAAGTTGGCTTTTGAAGAGTACGGTGCTACGGTGCAGGTTGTAACTGAGAGGGACATTGGCCTGGAACATCCCATGGACCGCGTTTTCCAGAGCATGATAGCGAGGGACTGGTTCCTGCAGAAGTTCGCTGACCTACAGCTAGACTACGACGACCCTGATCTGGGCCGCCTGTTTGTTTTCTGCTACCTGGGTGACGGTTTGGTCAGAAAGCAGCAGGCATACGATGAAGATAGTGGTGTTGAGTGGCAGCGTTCGACACATCTGTTCGCAACAAGGTACGTATTCTGCACCTTGCTACATCTGGGATCACTAACTAACCACGGTTCCAATAGTGACGACGTTTCCACATTGGCATTCGACTTGACGTGGGCACAGCAGTACCTCCGTGACCACTTCGCCTTTGATGTCATCTGCATCTTTGAATGCTGTTTCGGCTCCCACGACGGCATGGACGCTTTCTCGCCTATCAGATCTGAACACGCTAGCCACCACAAGATGTGGACGCTCTCGGCCGGCCCAGGAGACATCCACGTCGACAACTCTCCACAAGACATGACGCGGCGTCTCGCTGCGAACATGCGGTAAAACAGAACGAATACTACGATAGGCTGGAGGTCTGCTGCCATGCTACACGACGTTCAGCTTGAGAGGGCGGGGTTCCATGCGCCGTTGGCGTGCCGTTTGGAGATGCCGACTGAGTTCCAGAATCTCCCTGACAAGTATCATGCTGGCATCCCGCTGCATCCGGTTGCAGGTTGTCTACCAGCTGAAGGAGCACTGTCTTCGACTTATGCTGGTGTCACAGAGCAAGCCGTACAATCTGACCCTGCCCTTCTGCTAGCGGCAGCGGTCTCGGGACAAGGTAATTCTGCGCCTCTGCCACCGGCTTCTGCGCCGGGGCAGACCACAACATCAGCTCCAATGTCGGATTCAACACAGCACGCGGCTTGCGATATAGTGCTTGAGTCGACACTGAACCTACGCGACTGGGATGGCGATATGACTACAGACGACGAGGCCGTGGTTCCGGACCCATTTGTGGTGTGCGAGGAAGAGTCGTAACTTGGCGAATAAAGCTCAGAAGGCATAACTGGGAAGCACGAGACGGTCTTCGAAAGAGCGTAGACTCTTCTGTTAGCGAATCTATGGTAACAGATGGTGAGTTTCGATGCAGGCAACATGCGTGACTGTCTCTTTTCACGATGCTGTTAACAGCATTCACAGTTGCTCGCTCGCGACTGTAATTCAGTCGAAACTGTCGCTCTTACGATTCATGGTATGAGCTCTCCGACAATCATGTTCCAGAAATCGATGGCTTTGTATCGTTTGCTCAGATCTTTCGACCATTCTTCTCATCTCTTTCAATGTTTTGTTCTTGCGGAAGCATCTAGAATCTTGATAAGTTCGTTCTCGTGAGTGTCTCTATGATGGTCTCTATGGCCGTGCTTGCTGCTGTTCGAGCAGATCACCATAAAAGCACAACGTACGATCCTGATGGAATCACTGCTAAGCAACACTGCTCCGCACAACGATCACATTTCACCCACGAACATGGTGAACCGTTGGGTACCTGGAACCCCCATCGCCTCCCCAATGGTGCACATTCTACACTGGAGCGACGACCAGGCGGCTCATACCAACGCTGTCCACCTTATGCAGTTCTTGGTCGCAGAGTACAATTACCTTGCGTACATCTTCACCGAAAAGGACATGGATTTGTACGCAAATTACTCAAAAGAGCAGCAGATATTCGCAGCAAGGAGGTGGTTCGTGGCCAAGTTTAACAACGAACAACAGGCGTTGCCCTACACAGACGACGACCATCAGCTGATGACTGTCTGCTACATTGGCCCGAGCCGGGCTGTGGAGGTCCATCACCCCAGCGGAAGTTCTTCGTGGCAGCGTCCACATCTTTTCGCCGAGAGGTATGTGATCCCAGCTATAGTGACGGTGTCACCTACCAAGATCTCCAGCAATAGTGCCCCCACCCCCGATCTCGCGAGGGAGACACTGTCACTGTCACAACGTGCTAACACCCTCGCAGCCCCGACCGATCGATGGAGTTCGACCTCACCTGGATGCAACAACATCTCCGCGATTCCGTCGTGCACGATATCCTCTGCATCTTCGAGTGCAGCGGAGATCTCTACACGGGTATGGACGACGTGCGAAAGGGCGTTGTGCTCGAGCACCGAATGTGGACATTATCCGCCGGCTTCAGACTCATCCGCATCACGAATGGCCCGCAAGACTTGACCAGACGTCTGGTGGCGAATCTCGACAGCGATCGGAGGCCGACGAGTATTCTCAACAGAGCCGGGAGCATGTGGAAGGATGTCAAGTGGGAGATGGCAGAGGCGGTCTCGTCGGTGGAGTGTAAGCAGGAGTTGCCGAATGGGGCTGTTTAAGGGCCGGGACACCGATCTCCGTGACGAATAGTGAGGCCAGGTGGGAGGGGAACGGTGGCCGTGTGGTCTGGAGTCGTCTTGAGCTCGGAGAGGAGGCGTCCCTCGAAATCTACCAGTTCCTGAGGAGCCGTGTGTGATGCTCGTTGTCGTATCAGTCGCTCTTAGCACGGATCCGGATAGGGCCATTTATTTTGAGTGGTTGAATTCCTTCATGAAATCCATCATCTCCCAATCAGCAGCTTACCCCCCTTCCCACCACCCACCCTCCCATCCCTTCTCCACCACCTCCACCCCCCAATCACCCCCCACCCGACCACAACCACCCACAACGGCACTGGCAGCCACCCCTCCACCCTTTCTTTCCACATCAACACCACCCTTCGCGTACACCCAATCCGCCCATACCGATCAAAGTTCTGCGGCCAAACAAACTGATACCAAGGCGGATCCCCAAGATTCGCACACCGCCAGCTCCAGAGACTGCACTTCCGATCGTCCGGTCTGGGCGCTCTGTAGTTGAGTGGACGGTCTACGAATGAGACCGACTCGATAGCATATCTTCTGTTTGGATCATCAGAACCAAGACCAGACCTCGAATCCGCGGAATCGTAAAGCACGATCTTAACCCCCTTCTGCTCCACCCCATCCATCAGCGTCGTCTGCACCGGCCATCCAGGAACCCCAGCCCCAATAACATCCACGTATATATCCGGGTGGTAATTATAATACCTTATCCCAGGATCATCCCTATTCCGGGCATAGATCGCGTAGTCCAGTGCTGTGATCAGATGTCCGCCTTGCGTCGCGACGTAGTCTACATCGAAGAGGTTCAAGCGTGAGTAGTCCTCCAGATCGCCGTTGGCTGGGATCCGCGGTGCGAGGATTTGTGGCGGACGGGAGGGATCGGGAACTTGGAGGGCGAGGGGGTGGGAGTTCAGGACCAGATGGTGGCCGTTGGGTGAGATTGTGAAGTTG
>JAABUL010000443.1_pt1 | contig 88313 bp, 78 predicted proteins | sample 5559151 | NCBI WGS metagenome assembly JAABUL01 (sample SAMN10711876, study PRJNA513368) | rock metagenome | isolation source: Antarctica rocks | place: Antarctica: Victoria Land, Pudding Butte sud | reverse complement strand
AGCCAGCCATTATATGGATATCACCATTATCTGGGCGGTTCTCTCCCGCTGAGAATAACAAGAACGGCCGCGCTATCAGCATATGAACCTAGACGTGGCCTCAATCACAGAAAGGACCCTAAGTCTATGGTGATGAAGGATAATCGCATATCCAAAGCCATATGCTTTTATTCCACGACTGCAATTCCCCCTCCCCCCCTACCGTTGACGTCCTTCAAGTCTGCGCTCACGGCGCGCACCTCCTTTGTCTTTGTCACAATGCTGTCAAGGGTATCCGAAAGTGGGACGTTTTCCCACATCTTGAGTAGTATGAGCGATACGGTACTTGGCCTTCGCTCAGTTGGTCCTTCACAGTTAATGCCCTCTGCACGCCCTGAACCTAGTCCACTACGTAGCGAATCTTCATCCCATGACGGCCTTGGCTGCCTCCCAATTCTCCTCTCCACTCGCAAGAGCATCTGTTCGGTGGCCCTGTGGAAGCTTCCTCACACTCCTGTAAGCCACTTCTCGAGGTACAGTCTCCTCTTCCGCTATCTTGTACTGCTTGAGGGATACAGGACTTGGCTTGGACCCCCCGGTCGCAGTGTCTGGAGTCTCAGGTCTGGAATCATCACGCCGGCTCTTCTCCACCTCATTAGCGGGCCCACCATCAGTCCGCGGTAGGATTGTAAAAACATCTACCAGCTCGCTAGATAAAGTATCAGCCAAAGTATTGAGCATCAACCGTTGGTATGTAGCATACTCGGACATAGAATGACATATCCCCTCTAGCGCTTCCCTCTCTCGGCGCTGTGTCTCCGGATCGGGCTGATAAATCTGGCGCTGTGGAGCCTGACCATTCGTGCCGTATTGGCTGCGGTAAGGATCATCGTAGAGGAGGCGAGTTGTCTCGGGACTCTGGAGCAGACGCGCAAGGGAGGTCAGTGTCAAGGAGATATGAGGGGAAAAAGAGGGATTTGCATACCGAGCTTTTTCTGCCGCCAATGCCCAGGCAGGAGGAGCAGACGCCCATCGGATGGAATGTGAAAATGGGACAGGTGCTGTGAGGGAGCCGTTGCGCCTTTGAGGTCTATGGTTGGAGATAGGGCTGAACACGGCTTGGCACTGGAGATCTTCGGGAGAACCACCACGCGCTTTCTCTTCTTGCTTCATTCTTCGTACGCGACATTTGAGTCTTCGCCACCCTCCTCGATATCATGTTCTTTGGGTTACGTGGGACGGGTCTCAAGACGAGTTCCTGTGTCCTCAACGTCTTTCCATGGTGATTCACAAGTCGTCCTTGCAACCTCACAATGTTTCTGTATCTCTGGCCTTGCTTTCAATATAAAGCAAGACTTGTCTTAAAAATCCTTTACGTGAAAGCTATGTACGCACCTCAAGCTCGTTATGAGCTTTGAGACCTTGCTTGCGGGTGGCTTGATGCAAAGAACAGGAGGTCCATGGCCATGCATTACTCGGAGGGTCCCATCTGGGATAGTGTCTCTCGACTCATTCCAGTGGCTCAATTGGGTCAGCAGCAATTGCCCAGTTGAAACGCGTCTTTATGCATTGTGCTCCGTATCCTGCAAGGACTCGAAGTCATTCTCCCTGCCATCGCAATATAAGTATTGCTCCTTCTCGGAGCTAATCAGTCTTTTCTATATCCCTCACACTCGCTTCTTGCTCCTGATCAGCGGTCACTCTTTTAGTGTAGTCTGCGTCAAGTTCCGCTATCATGCCTTCTGCGTTCTCATTGTGGGCGATTGCTCTGGTCATGGCGTCCCTTTTCGGTACTACTTTGAGTTTCCGAGCGCCAGTGGATGAATTGTTTAAGAGAAAGAGTAGATTTGAAGTCAAGGAGAAGTTGACAAAAAGGGACCTCGTATGCGTTGAAGACGACTACCTGCTTGCTTTCCAGCAGGATACCAACGACGTCGTCGTTCCTTTTTGCAGTTCTTACATTGGCATCCCCAAGCAAACTGCCGTCTCGACCATAACTACCAGAACGTTCGAAACCCTTAGTCAGAGTCGCTGAGGGTCTGCTAACCAGCGTCCAGCACTATCATCGATTTGACCACCACAACCCAGACGTCGGAAGCGGTAGCAACGGTGGCTAGCGGGACAGTGACAGTGACTATTACCCAAGCTCCAGTTACTCCAATGCGCAAGCGTCAAGCACCTGTCCCGGCATCACAAATCATTTCTGCCTGTACAGACGCTCCTAGCGGCCTGAACTTGACAATCATCAGCATGGCTTCAAGTGCTTGCAGTTGTCTCTTCATCCCCCAAACTACCATCACTTTGTCAACTACCACGACCTCGGTATGGTTACCCTTCCAGATGTTGCACTCAAGTACTTACATCTTCACAATAGACAAGAACCGAACATGGTATCGATTATAAGTTTTCAACCGAGACAACTACAACGGTGACCTCTGGGCAAGCTACTGTCACCGTCACTGTATTCCCCATTACCCCCAATACTACATTCTCCGCCGGCTCTACTGGGGCCGCTTTGTCGAGCCCCACTCTGGCCAGCGCCACATTTCAGCCTTCCCAATACACGACGGTACCATGGAGCATACCCAACCCCGGGTCGATCTCTGGCCCGCCTAGAGATGGCTCTGATCTTCCCTCTATCACAGCAAGCGCCACTCCTAGCTCCGCGGTGCCACCGTCTTCAGTGAATACGACCGGCCCAGTCTCTGGAAGCAGTGGCTTGCCCACCCCCGGGTCGATCGTCGGACCACCCAGATCTGGCAGCGACTTACCAACTTCTTCCATCGGTGCTTCCTCGGGTGTACCTACCGCTCCTTCGAACTTCACAATTCCAGCTTACACTTCACCCTCAGCAGCTCCTACCATTTCGATCAACGGCTCATCACCCACCACAAGTGGTACCGTGCCGACCAGCACTTCTTCAGATATTGGCTGTCCGGTTAAGAACGGCTCACACTATACTACGCAGGGTCAGACCTTTGAGATCCTTTGTGATACCAATTTTATCGGACCAGATTATCAAGGCCTTTATGTCCCCAGCTTATATGATTGTATCAACGACTGTGCAATTGTCAATGTAGGCTTCTCCCAAGATAACTGTTACGCGGCATCTTACATTCCCAACAACGGCGTTGGGTCAGACTGTTTCTTCAAATCTCTGAACGGCAGTACACATCCCCAATTCGACCCAAAGGCAACAAGCGCAATTCTCATCAACAACACGCTATCCACAAACCTGAATACAAGCGTTATTCCTGTCCCTTCTCCATCTGCCTCGCCCACGAACTCCCTCAACTCGAGCTACCCTACTGGGCCCACAGCGTACCCGAGCGCCTCGAACACATCAACAGTCTATGAGTAAGCTAGCTCCTCTGGGGCCTCTCCACTGATACTAATTCATACTTACAGGAATGCCACCACCAGCGCTTCCGCATTGCCCACCGACTCAGCCAATCTAACAACCGGCCCTTCCGCATTCCCAACCATCTCAATCAACAGCTCTCTCGTTCCATATCCCCCCTTCCCGACGAATCCCAGCGACAATCGTAGTGGTAATACGATACCTGCGACAGGAGGGGCTAGCTCAGGCTTTCCCTCACCTACGGGAAACTCGTCCTGTTCCCCATGGTGTCAATCGGTATGACGATAGCTGACGAACGACTGTCTGAAGTACCTGCTAAATCTTGCTCACAGGGGACTACCGTAGCAGATGGAGCTACCACTACCGTCACCGATTATGTGACAGACTACGTGACGGATTATGTAACGGACTATTCAACCGTGACCGTGACACAAGACCCTTCACCTACAGGCGCAAGTTTCTTGGGATAGGTGGATCATCAACAGCACATCGCCCTTGGGGCGTTATCTGCTGTGACAACGGCTCAACGACGATGAAAGCCCAATGCGCGACGAGGGAGATATTGGGGATTGCATTATGGTACCTTGAAAGGATTAGCATGTCTTAATTCGGCTTCCTTTGCTCTGTTGGCGTTCGTTAATGATAGAGATACGGCAGAGTAAGGATAGAGTCATGAAATCACGTTGTTCTCTAGGAAATATGGAAAGATTACCTAGAAGAGAGCGACAATGTCCTAGACTTTGCTTCAACCGGCAGTGAGGAGCTAGACTAGGCCGAGGATGGTTAATTATTGACGAAGCCTGTCGTGTCGATCTCCCGCTGTCCAATCTGTGATCGAAACCTAATCAGGACTTAGTCCTTGCTTGACATGATCGACCAGCACTCGATTATGCACGTTGCAGAGAGTGTCTTGAGCTTTGATGCATCTCATGTCGTACACACTCGTAGCCGGGAAGTAATCCATTGGAGCGGTTGGAAGTCTCCTCACTTGTAACGTGATTAGCCCAGATCAAAAAGCTGCCGTTTCCTCTCCTGCTCAGTATCTTCTAATTCAAAAGCAAATGTTGTACTGCTATCCCTCCTACTCAATCTCTTCTGCATCTCATTGTCATGGCCCCAGCGGCAGAAGACGAAGTCTCTGAAACAAGTCCCCTGTTGCACAATGGCAAACATGATCTTCATGATGAGGCGGACGAAGCCGCAGGCACGGCATACGGCGAGTCCTCTTACCAGGACAACGAGGTGCCTTTGGCAGAAGAGCCAAGCACCGGCAAAATCTCCTTGGTAATGTGCAGCCTTTGGTTCGGCACCTTTCTCGCAGCCCTGGACTCTACCATCGTAGCCACGCTGTCCGCTCCAATATCCACATCATTCAATTCCCTCTCACTCCTCTCCTGGCTCGCATCGGCCTACTTCATCGCCCAAGCCGCTCTCCAACCTCTCAGCGGACGGCTCACAGATATTTACTCGCGCAGAAATGGTCTTGTCTGGGCAAACATCTTCTTCGCCGCAGGGAATCTTATCTGTGGACTGGCAGCGAAAGAATGGGTCATGATATTTGGCCGTGTGATTGCTGGTATGGGAGGTGGTGGATTGACTGCAATATCCACTTTCGTGGGTAGCGATCTTGTCCCCCTGCGCAGGAGGGGTGTATGGCAAGGCTTCGGCAATATCAGTTACGGTATCGGTGCGGGTCTTGGTGGCGTCTTCGGTGGTTGGATCAACGACACTTGGGGATGGAGGAACGCATTCCTCATCCAAGTGCCGCTTACTGTCGTTTCAGGCATCATCGTATTCTTCACTGTCAGGATACCCGTCAAACAATCCGACAAGGCTGCCATCAAACGCGTCGACTTCCTTGGGGCGGCCACACTGATCACGACCCTTGTGCTGCTCCTGCTCGGTCTGAACTCTGGCGGTAACATCGTTCCCTGGAATCATCCTCTCATTTATACTACGCTTTCATTTTCTCTCGTATCGCTCTTATTGTTCATATACGTAGAGAACAGCATTGCCTCGGAGCCCGTCATCCCGGTAAAGCTCTTGCTCAACCGCACCGTGCTCTCAGCCTGCTTCACGAATTGGTTCATCACAATGTCCGTCTTCGCTATACTCTTCTACGGCCCGATCTATTTCCAAGTCAAAGGCCTCTCCCCGACGGAAGCCGGTGTGCGTTTGATACCACAATCGGTCGGTACCGCTTTGGGCAGCATAGCCACAGGCCTGCTTATGCGCTGGACCGGTCGCTACTATGGCCTCAACATAGGAATCCAACTCATCTTCATCGCCGCATGTTCCATCATCGCAACCTTCACCTTAAATACGCCCGCGTGGGAGCCATATCTTGCATTCCTGATGTCCGGGACAGGATACAGCGGCATGCTGACGACAACACTGCTCGCCCTGATCTCAGCCGTCGACCACGAGGATCAGGCCGTCATCACTTCTGCTTCTTATGCATTTCGCAGTACTGGTAGCGTGATTGGGATTACCATCGCTTCTGCTGTTTTTCAGAATATCCTGAAGATGAAGCTGTGGGGGACACTTGGCAACCGCGAGGGGGCTGCAGAGATTGTCGGTCGGCTCAGAGACAGTTTCGATGAAATTGGCAAGTTGCCGCGGGATTTGAGGGTCGAGGTGAGAGGCGCGTATATGGATGCGCTGCGGGGCGTCTTCTTGACGACTTTGGGGCTCAGTGTGATGGGTGCACTTGTCAGTCTGGCAATGAGAGAGCACAAGCTGCATAGCAATCTGGAAAGAAAATGAGAATGAGTACTTGATGAGCTAATGAGGGACGAAGTTGAATGTCTTCGCGGCTCGAAAAGCTCGAAGAACATATGGGAATAGCCATACACAGGAAAATTATACCAAAAAAGGAACATGGCTTCCTTCGAGGGCGGTCTGGCAGAACGAATCTACTGTCCAAACCGCTATCCATCGACATATAAACCGTGACATCTCTCATACCGCAATCTATTCGTGATCCCTCAATAGCAGTAAAGTACACTCGTCGCTCTCATCATTACAACATCCGCAGAACCCCACCCATTTCCTACCAACATACCTTTCCTTCGCATTATTCGAATCCTCGGATACTCTCCCACATCCCTCAACATCCCATTACTCCCGCACCTTTACCTAAAACCCCCCCTCCCCCCTTTTGAAACGTATCCTCCAGCACCCATGCAAAATACCCATCCGCACCTCTACCACCTAACACCCATACCCACCCCCAAAAACCACCCCACTACTCCACACCACTAATCCACAACCCATCACTCCCACCTTCTACACATTTCGAGCAAAGCGCGAAAGGCACACATCCAAGCAGCGAAAGCATCAGACACTGACCATTGCCACTCATGCATTCTCACGCTAAAGCCGCACTGGGGTCGGAGGCCAGTGATGCCTGATCTTTCATAGATGTGGGTAAGCGAAGATTAGTAGGCATTTTCGTACAGATTGGCATCATAGATGAACGATTTCACACGAGATTGTGATAGGTAGTACTCGAACTTCAGTTTATGTATCGATGGGGTTCTTCTGAGCTGCAAAAGCGTCAAGCTCGCACGATAGGTCTATCAACGAATTCTTTGTCTTGGCACTGGAAGACTGATATTGGTGGTCTGGTTATAGAAATCGATTGGCTAGTTGCTTCAACGAGGGTGTCGTTGTTCCAAGGAGATGACGGACAATGTCTCTATCAAGAAAAGCTAAGATTTTGCGAATGGTAGGGAGCCTTGCTTCATGTTCTGTTTTGTAGGCGAAGGCATCGTGTCCTTTCTGCAAGTACGCATCTATTCAAAGTTATCGTGAGTCGCTAGAGCCTGTGGGATGGGTCTTCTATTCCTCGCCGGCTACTGCATGGATATTGGGATTCGAAATCGCTTGTTCTTGCGCTCCGGTAGTGGAAAGAACACGTTCAACGTCGGTGAAGTTTGGTTGCGATTCCTGCAGACTTGGACTGCTCTCTTCAGGCAGAGATAATTGGACACACATCGCTCCTGTCCCACGAACATTATAGCTGACACGAGTGACTTCTCTAAAGCCTCAGATCAGACTTATAGGAAGATACTTCCACGATTATCTCACCGTGCCTCGGGTGCCGGCCTTCGGTAGAAACGCTCGTTCCAGCATGCGGTGTGCTATGCTTTGTATTGACCACGGATATCACTTCTTGAGACGACGATGCAGTGGCGTACATATGAGTCCTGGAGCTGCACTAGACTCAAAGAGATTGTTGAGCTGCCGGTGCTGACCAGATCTGCCGCGTGGCGTACTCAATGTTGTTGCAAAATCGCGTACCGAATTTTCCCCTTGAGAAATTCATAACTTTTCTTCCCAGTACCCTCACGAGCAAGGATCCAAAGCATGAGCGTGAATGGTGGAAGTAACAAGGTGATTCAACAAGAAGAACGAGGGTTTTAGGACCCTTACTGCAAGAATTCACTACTTCTCCTTCCAACAAGCCTAGCACGTTCCCTACTCGTATCGCGCAGCGGCATATGATCTGTATCACTCTCCATGTCATCTATGGAGAAGCTTCCAGAGCTCTCTATCCGTGCTTCTTCATCCTTCTTCTTGCCATGACCGGTTTTCGAAGCCCATTCGGCCCGACTGGGGTGCGGCGTATCACAGCGAGGCGATTTCAGTCCTGGATAATATCTAGAATATGAGAAGTACGCCACTAGCATACCCAGTGTCGATCCTACTGTGACATCGTAGACATCGTGTCGATAGTCTTCTAGCCGTGAGATGGCGATGAGGGCGGCACCAATCAGCGGTGATAGGGCTAGAAGTACTCTGGCGAGGTCCGTCCGAGGTCGGAAGACGTGCATTTGGCCCGCAAGGAATCTACATCCATCAAATCTATGCTCGACCTAGTAGCCGGTATCACTTACAATGCTAAATAGCCCAGCCCACTGAACGCTAAGCTACTGTGCCCGCTGGGAAAGCTCCTCCAGCCATCATGCAGTACATGGTGACCCGTCTCTGTGCAGACGTCAATGGTGACCAACGAATGTTCAGGCGTCTCTTGCTTGGGTTTGCACCGCGCGATCAGATCTGGCCTTGGTCGCCCCACCGAATTCTTGACCACATCTGTAAGGAAGGTCGCAAGCATGACGCTGATAGCAAGGCCAAGGATCGTGACATTGGTTTTGTGAATGCCCGGCTGGAATATAATAGCCCATATTATGAAAAAGCATAGAGGAAGGATGACCGCATAGGCGATATTCCATACTGCGTGGCCTGGTAAGCTGGGTAAGGGCCGAAGGTAATGATGGAAATCGCGTACTGACTGGTACACGCTCGACGTCCGCATGCGGGTATTGTATAGAGATATTGTCGAGCGAGAACATGCGATGAAAGGGCTCAATGATCAATTGGATCTGCGCAGGGAATCAATGTTTGTCATATTTTGTGGATTGATTATTGCAAACCATGGTATATGCCACGACTAGGAGGACGAGGCCAAGATAGTCTGCGGCGTAAGATCGCTAAGCCAGATGAGCGAGGTGCACAGTAGCTGCCATCCAAACCATACCTGCCAGAACCTGGAGATGGATGCCAATATTCCTTCATCTCTGTCGCTCCATCTCTGGCCAGCTGGGCTTCGACGACGTTCCAGCATCGTCATGGCTTTCTCTTGGTGTACCGCTGCATTAGGAAGTCTACTGCCAACATGGGTGGATAGATGTTATGCGACCAGAGTGAAGAAGTCTTGGGATCGCCTATGGCGGCTAGCGTGTTTACCCAATGGACTACTTCCAACGTTTACCCACCAACTTGCTGTCACAGGCCCCATTACCGACACTGCACAATGGCCGACCAACCTGCAGCAGCTGCCATCAGCAGCGCCTTTCCAGCTCCTCCACCTTTCTACAAGTCATTCACGGCTCAGAACCTCGAAGCGCAGGCAAAATACCTCGAGACCACCAATGAGCCCACATCAGGTCCACTACCCACCCCAGCTTCTGGACTAGACCTCTTGACCCTTCCACCAGAACTCCGCAATCTTTTCCCGCCCGCCCCTCCACCCGATGGAAAATACAGATCTTTCGGCATCGAACACGACGTAGGTGCTGCCATTGCAATGTCCACAACTGGCGCCGTGCCATTGACATATAGAATCCCTCAGATATCCCCCGCAGCATCTACAGAGGCCGAAACTAGCCCCACACCAGCGCGACTACAAGACCTAACGCACAACCTCCTCCTCTCCTTCCTCAGCTTGATCAACATACTTGCAACTAACCCCGGGGCCTGGCCTCCCATATGGGATGAGCTGCACGCGTCGTTCCGAGAAGTTCATGAAGTCATTAACGGGTATCGACCGCATCAAGCGCGGGAGACATTGATACTCATGATGGAAGAGCAGGTGGAGAAGGTAAGGGCGGAGACGAAGGCTGTGCGAGAGAGTGTGGCTAGGGCAAGGGAATTCATTGAGGGATTAGGGAAAGAGGAGGTTGAAGGAGTCATGGATGTGGGGAGAAATTACGGGACGCAGAAAGAGGAGGGGAAACAGAGACGGAGGCAAGACAGTAATAAAAAACTCTGGGAGGTGCTTGAGAGGGAAGTGGGTCGGATCTAGCAGAGGTCATGAGGACAAATCCTGGCCACGGTTGGATTGTTTACGACATCCTGAGTCAACTTCTATCGACACCCCCCCCTTCCCCCTCTCCCACCATCTGGTGCTCGTCGGGGGATCAAGCACGACATGGTCAGATCCGCAAGATCTTTAGAGGTCTGCCTACTCTCATGATCGTGAGCTGCTTGCTATCAAAGCAAGCATCGAAGAAAATCAACTCAGCAAAATAAAACTCTCAATTGACAGCATTAGGACCGCAACGGCTAAATGCCGGCGGACTGGGGAAAACAGGTAAGCCGCTGTTGCCAAAAGGTCGGAAACCGTGTACGTTCTAAAGCAAATCCATTCTTCTGGCGTCGTCCAATGTTCTTCGACAACGTGCATAGAGCAGAGCCATCTCCACAGGCTCTGTGTGGCTTCCAATGACGCGAATGGCTTGGATTGCATGCATGGACGGGCAAGGTATGTGTTGCCGAGGTGACAACAACGCTATTCAGGCAATATTAGGATGATGATGATCTTGCTAGTCGAGAGGACATGATTGGTTGCTCGAAAGATTGAGATGGTGATGCCGAGCGCATCTCGGAAGAGTACCTAGGTTGTCGAGTAGTCGAGATCGACACTCAAAATTGCCGAGCACGAAATGGTCGGCGAACCAGATTGTCAGAGCATACGCGTACAGGCGAATTCAAATGTTGATATAGTCAAGGTCGAATCCGCTAGTAAGGCCGAATGACTCCTATTGCGAGAAATCGCTGTTGCGGAGGGTATGCCCTAAGCATGATGCAGCTCTCTGGATGTCGAGGCTGTGGCCATGAGTGGTACGGAGCAGCAAGAAGTACATCGAGAGTAACCACATCTCGCAGCTAGAATTGAGAACCTGAACAAAGATAATAGTGGTCTCCTGTTATTGAACGGTTCCACTACTTCTATCTCCTGGATTTAACGTCTGTCCTCCTGCTCCTTTTTCAGCCTCTGATATAGCCCCGCACACTTTTTAAGCTCTATATCCATCCCGGCCTCCTCGTTCGCACTATTGACATTTTTGAGACTTCCATGCCCAGACCAGCCTCACCAAGCCTCCCACCCCAATAACCGCAGGGATGGCGCCTGTATTTCCCATACCCGTAACACCGTTCCAATGAATCGGAAGCTCGGTTTGCAAGATCAGCTTAATAAATATCGCTAAGGAAACAGCTGCATGATACATAACATTCGATGTTGGCCTATGAGATGGTAACTGCGCTTTATGCAGCGCCGGAAATAAAGTCTATGTACTGATTCTTTTTGGAGTGGAGAATGAATGGCTGCTTCAATCATGAAAGGAATGGCAACAGTGGAAATCTGTACAGGCACTTGATGTACCGAAATAGCGGTATCAAGATCGATAGATAAAAGGTCGATATGCGTACAGCGAGATGATTCTCCTGCGCAACGTTGCTGGCGAATGAGGGGAAGGTGGAAAGACTTTGAGATGAATCCAGTTCATCTCATAGCACTATTGGGAATGGTCTCGGAGATCGATGCCGATTGTACTATTGAGGTAGTGTTCCACCATTATTAATTTGGTGAGCGAAGGCAGGTTCTGCCATATGTTGGGGTCAGGCGAAGAAGGGATGTTATTTTGGGAGGTGGTCTGGTATATGTGTCGCAGACCCAACATCTATGTCGCGCGTAGGCGGTTGTGGTAATGGCGTTTTGGTTGCAGCGTCCAATGTTGCCAAATCTGGCGTTTGAGATGGCACACTTTGGGCAACTGAGGTCAGCAAAGACTGCTTTAGGCGAGAATAGCGCCTTCTCCAAGTTTTTCCTCCACCTCATCAGACTTAGTTGTTACCCATCTTTCGAAACGCAAGTGCGCGGCTGAAGCGGAATAACCTGTGCTCCAAGGAACATCACATCATGATGACCACGTTGCCTTCTCAAAGAGACGACATCAGCAGTACAGTGCCCAGCGATCTAAATGTACAACGGCCAAGCCGCGATCATAGCCGGTGGAAGCAAGATCTGATCAGCGACATGAGCAAGACTCCTGCTGAGAAAAAAGCTCAAGCCGCCCAGCGCGTAAGGCTATGGGAGGAAAGGATTGTGGGGAAACGGTTCATCGAGCACTGGTGGCAGCGTTCTGCTTCGTCGGTACGTTCAAATCAAATTACCTAACGCACTCCGGACCTTGTCGATCTGTTGCTGATGAGTATTACTTCTGATGAACGAAGACTTTTGAAGTCACTGATCTGCCATCTTCCCACCGGATTATCAAATGGAACTACGGAGAACGCGGCGATATTGTCGAAGACAGGTTGAAAGTGTATCTAAACGCTCGTAATATTGTCACGGAGATTAAATTTGGTTAGGACAGAACACCGCGGTCTGCAGTAGTTACATCAGACCCTAGACAAGCGTAAATATCCAATTCCCTCCCCATGATTCTGATGATTGAACCCTTTCCCGAACGAAAGTGATAATTATAATTCAGATTTCAGGGTATATATGATGTATGATGTAATATATATATATATCGGGCTACTCACTTGAGTCATAGATCCTTGGACGGTGCCTGCTATCTCATCAAGTGCCTAGAGAGGATCATGATCATGTGACTGGCTGCCATCAGCCAACAAAAAAGAATTCGCGCCGATACCACGGCCATCCAATTGATCCCTGTTGCCCCGCGGTACCATCCCCACGTCGGATTCTTGCGCATGTTGACGTAGCGATGGGTGAAGAGAAGCTTCCTTTCCTTTCACAACATGGTAGCCGTTCGGAAGTCTGTATCTGTAGGCTTGTGCAATCCCATCTGTAACGGTTCTGTCAGCGGCTAGTCGAACGTTGCAAGAAAAAAGAAAGAGCGTGGATGCGTGACATGCCTTTGAAGACCATTATGAATCCCGCAAGACAAGGCACCTAGACTGTTATTGCGACGACCTGGCCCAAAGCCCCAGTCTCCGTTGATCTGGGAGGTGGTGAAGAATAGACTATAGATATACGATTGACATCCGATGGCGAAAGCGCACGAGATGATGAACAAGAGCCACCAGACTAGTCTCAACTTGCTTGAAGTCAGTAGGAAGCCGCCCGATCTGTGGCGTTGTGTTTGTCGGCCCAGGCTACTTTGGGTCGTTGATGGTGCGGGCTCGTCAATAGGAGATTATGTCTATTCTGCGATTGCGCAGTACAGTAGCCAGACCAAACAGATACCCCAGAGAAGCCAGTCCATGCCGCTTGTGAATATAGATGTGCGCGTCCCGAACGAAGGTGAGGGAATCCTACACCAGAACTTCAACAACTCAACCGGATGGTTGTCGCCGCACATCGACATCACATAATCCGCATTATACTCGAGTTCAGTCCCCGGGTGTCTGGTGGTTTGGTCTATTTTCGAGTTTACGTTGATGACATTGGCAACCCAATCCTGCCAATACCAATGCGAATAGCTGAGTGTAGCGGTTGATGATAGATATATAACAGCATAGGGCAAGGACGACGAAATACCAGGACGACCGACCAAATTGGGTAATGCAAGTTAGGTTGAAAATTATTGGCACATATCCGCATGTAGCGAGGGTGAAAAAAATGCCATACTCAACGATGCCGTGTGAGTCTAGTTGATTGGCAAACACAAGACATGTTACACGTTGTTCAACAGGTAGCACAATGTTGTACGGGACATGCCAAGATTCAGCTCAGCAATGCCATTCGAGACTAAAAAACCTGATATGTCTGCGGGGACCTTGCGGCATAGATCGGTGCAACAATTGTTTCCTGAGTACAGAATACTCTTACACGCATGAGCGTTGGCAACTTCAGCGACTTGAACTAGCGGGTCTCGACTCGAAGCTGTCAGAGAGTGGTCCGGGAGATGCTTTGTCAGACCAGCGGTGGAGAAAAGGGAATCTGTCAACAGTCTGTAGAAGCACTGTTCAGAAGCGACGTTCGTACACTTTGGATCACTATTTGCATCTGCTTTATAGGCAATCAAGACATATATTGATGATGCTAGAACAGGTCTATAAATTTCTGCACGGAGAAGCAATGCGCCAAGGCATTAGTTAGCTAAGCTGTCCCCCCAACAGGTGGATTTGCGGCTTCTCCATCCCGCAATCCATCCACCCATCGTCCTTTCCATCCTCTAGATAATAGCCTTACATACAACCGTCAGTGCGAAAGTGGTCTTGCTCAGCTCGCTGGTGGCTTATGTCTTGCGAGCCAGAGAGCATTGGCATGGTGCTGTGGCCGTGAGCACCCTTTGGGCGCTTCATTTGACAATCTTAGTTCATGGCTGCCAGGTCTGTGACGTAACAAAGCAGTGAGCAATTTACGAGTACAATGTCAGTTGCAAGATGCCGTGGCCAGGCCGTAAGCAGCATGCGAAGGCCAGGCCAGCCAGTCTGGCACCAGAGGCCCCGGTCGCGGCTGCGGAACCACCTGTAAGTCCAAAACTCCAAGTAACTGGTTACCGCAGCTAACATATTGATCCTGGAGCGCCAAAAGAGCCTGTGGGTCTCCGCTTTCAACAAGTTGGGCGATGAGAAACCAGATCTTGTCCGTAAATTTGTTGGTATCCTGGAGTCGGAGGCACGTTCTGTGGATCCTCTCGTGATCGGACAGCAAAGTCCACCAACGCAGAAGCAATTATCCGAGCTCATTGAGCGAAAGCTGGCATTAATGAAGGATCGACAATGGAGAGTATCGCTGGGCAAACTGTCGATTGAGCTTCGCACGCAAATAGATCGGGTCTTACAGATCCTGGTTGTGGCTAAAGATCTAGGCTCTTCACTGGCAAGTCTGGACCCAATACATGCTGGACTTCCATGGGCTGGTGTTTGCATGCTTCTTCCTGTGAGAACACTGCAAATGAAAAGTCGATTCCCTTATTGATTGTTACGACATAGCTCCTTTTGAACGACAGCCAGCAGCGCACAGTTGTGCTCAACGGGCTGGAAAGCATTGCGAAATTGATACGCCGATTTTCTGAGATAGAGACCTTCTACCTGAGAAAGACCCAACACAGACTTTGTAAGGATCTCGAAGAAGCGCTCACAACCCTTTACTTTCACATCCTTGAATTTGAGGCCCGGTCTCTATGCCAATTCAATCGGAATACCGCCGCTCAGACTGGCCGAAACATCGTCAAAGCCGACGGATGGCAGGACATCATCGATGCCATAGACAAGTCCGAGATTACCTGCAATATTCTCACCCGCATTATCGATGTTGAAACACAACACAAGTGGAATGACCAAATCGAAGCTTTGATCTTTGATCAAGCGAGTAAAGTGGATAAGATCCTCGAGCTTTCTGAGCAGAACAGTGGACAACCTCGACGACCACTCGCACGTAGTGGCACATTCAAGGAAGACCCATCCACCTTGCATCAGGAACGCGACGGACACAAATGCCTGGCTTTATTACGTACCACCGATTACGAGTTCGACAAAGACAAGAACCCAACGCGGCTGACTGGCACTTGCGAGTGGTTTCTCAATCATCCGGTCTATCAAAAATGGCATCAGTACGATAGCGGCTCTTGGCTTTGGTTGACGGCAAACCCAGGCTGTGGGAAATCTGTGCTTGCCAGGTCCTTGGTCGATGAGTCCTGCCGGATGGCAACAGAGTCCCAGATATATTACTTTTTTTTCAAAGACGATACGGAAAAGAACCGCAATGTCAATCACGCTCTATGCGCACTCCTTCACCAGCTAATATATCGGGACAAGAGTCTGCTCCGGCATGCTATGGATGCCTATTATTCCAACGGAGAACAATTGCCCAATTTGGTGGAGCCTCTCTGGAAGATCTTGCTTGCCATACTGAAAGGGTTGTCAGAGCCTGTCATATTTCTCTTCGACGCATTAGATGAATGCACGGAATCTTCCAGGATCGTTCTCATCCAGAAGCTTGCTATGCTTTTTTCGCATGAGCCTGACAACTCAAAATTGAAGGTGATCATGACAAGCCGGCCGAACACACCTATCGGGCACGCCATTTGGGAACACGGTGTCAATCCGGTATCAATCCAGCTCACCGGAGAACGTGAGGTGGAATCGCAGGCAATATCGGAAGAGATAGATCTGTACATCGATGCAAAGATCAGGCAATTCAAGGAGCTGCGGGCGTATAGAAACATCCATGACGAAGCTCATGAGATCTTGCATGAGAGATTGAAGAGCGTTGAGAACCGCACGTATCTTTGGGTCTCCTTGATTTTTCCTGAGCTTGAATTGCACGCAGGTGTTTCCAAGACGAAGTTACTAGGACTCATCAAGCAGATCCCTACGACTGTGCAAGAAGCATACGAGAAAATCCTTGGCCGGAGCTTGGATAAACCGCGCGCCAGGATCCTGCTACATACAATAGTAGCCGCTTACCGTCCTCTAACACTGACTGAAATGAACTTTGCACTGGCTGTGCAAGACCACTCCAATCCGATGGAAGACCTCGACACAGAACCCACGGCGTCATTCGCGGACACTATCCGAGAGCTCTGTGGCTTGTTCATAATGGTCAAAAAAGCCCGAGTTTATCTTATCCACCAGACAGCCAAAGAATTCCTCGTGCAGATGGATGAACAGGAACATGAAGCATTAGCCGATGTTCCCACCTGGAATTGGAGATACTCATTCAAACCGGTGGATTCGCATCGAATTCTGGCTCGTACCTGCACCCTTTATCTTTACCTATCATATCTACGACGGGAGAAAGCGAAATCGCTAGGGGGTGCCGGTCAGCTCCAACATGGTGGCGAAGCATCGCATTATCTTGAAGCATGGGAAACTCTTTCAGAGTATGCAGGTATGTTTTGGATGGACCACTTCTCGGAAGCAGGATTGTACGGCGCAAAAGATATCCTGTCGCCTATCGCACGGATCTATGCAACTTCTTGCACCCAACAAACATTGACTTGGGCTCACTTGTATCAAGTGGCGCCAAACTGGTCTACCTCTCCCAAGCAGTATGTTTCCGAAGGCAAATTCAATGCCTTAGATATGGCGTCGTTCCATGGACACGCCGGTATGGTCAGCTTCTTTCTGAATGATTACACCGCGACTAAGAAGGGCATTCCTTCCATAAGATGGGCTCTGCAGAATAACCACACCACCGTCGCGCATGCTCTACTCAATTCCATCTCGAGCGAACCCACAAATAATTACATTCTCAACGCAGCCTTTCACATGGCGTGCAGTGCAGGCGAAGAAAGCATTGTATCAAGGCTCCTGACCTATGCAGTAGTAGATTCTTGCCGTGCGGACTCTCTTGGGCGAACTGCGTTATTCTGGGCCGCGAGAGGTGGCCACGAGGTGCTCGTCCAGGTCCTCATCAAGCTACAAAAGCAATATCGTCGCCCCAAAGACGATGTCGGATCTTCACTCCTGGTAGCAGCATTCCGCGGTTTCGGGGGCGTTATCGATGCGCTAATTTCATACGGGCCTGTTGAGAGCAATGAATGTCGCATTGCAGCGCTGTATCAAGCTGTTTTTCGTGACCAGGCACACGTCTTGCAAAGGTTGCTCGAGGACCGCGGAAGTCTTATAATATCTCAAAGTGAGCTAGAAAAACTCATAGTTGTGGCCCTCACCTATGAGAAAAAGGCCTCCGTTGAAGTTCTTCTCGAGTATCCTTTCAATGTTAATGCTCGGGACGCAAATGGTGAAAGCCTTCTTTCGCTTGCTGCAGATGAGATCATCAAGGAGAAATTGATCAACATGGGCGCCGATGTCAACGTCATTGCCACTTCTGGATGGCATCGATGCTATGAAGGTGTAGGCGAGACTTCATTATATCGTGCAGTCGTGAGTGGCGACTACAAATACGCCCAAGTCCTCTTGCGACATGGAGCAGCTCTTGATGTCAGATGTTGGAACGGAGAGACAGCCCTTTACAGGGCGGCTGCTGCTGCGAACCTCGAGCTTGTGCGTTTACTCTTGAATGCAGGCGCAAATCCGGCCATAGAAAACCAATACGGATCTTCTCCAATCCAATTGATAAGGGACCAATCCAATTCTAAAGTCCAGAACCCAAATGCAGCCTCGGATGATCAGATTGAACTTCTAGCATTGATGGAAGATGCAACTCATAGATGTGGTGGACAAACAGATAACTCCAACGCAACCGTGCGACTGAGGAACCTCATCCTAAACCCCCAAATCTATCGTGAGCTCTTAGAGAACTCAGAATACATTGACTGGGAGACATTTGAGCAATTTCTTCAGATGGATGATGTTGACGAAGGATCTGAGCATGAATTTACTCGAACCATGATATCGAGCATCTTCAGATGTCAAGAGATATTAGCGCAAGCCAAAGATGCAATGTACGTACAAACGTGATCTCGATTTCTCAAGTCTCCATATAGAGAAGCTGATATTGAGTGTCAGACTATCGGGAGATTTCGGAGAAATTTCAAATCACCTGGACGAAAGTTTTCTGGTCAATTGTGAGATAGTCGGACTCAAATTTTTATCCAAGATATGGGAGCCGTTTCGATCGGAGAGATTTAAAAGTAAGTTTTGGGTTGGGTGCAGGCACGACGGCGACGAGGAGGGTCCAGACGTTGAACGTCTCAGCCTTTTTAGACAAGCTTTTGCCGATTTACAACCAGAGCTTCCGAAAATGGAAAAGCGTATGCAAGATTTCTACTACGAGATTCAGAATCCAAGGTTCGATCCAGATGCAGAGACATTTGCGGAGCAGGAAAGGCAATTATTGCAGGATGCCTCTGACATGGCAGCCCAGGCACCAACAGCCCAGCAGGTGATGAAGGACACAGATCCACAGCGTCGGATGAGCGCCTGACCTCGCGCTCGTGCTTTTGCTTTCGATGCATAGATCAAAAGATAAGACGAGGAATAAGTGGAAGGAGCGCACGTGGCCTGCGCAAGAAGAACTTGGCCGATAGCGACTTCTTTCTCAAAACCCATCAGACGAACAAACGAAGTAACGGGGTATTCTATGTTTTAAGCCTTTACCGCCATACGAGCTTCCAACATAGTGGAGAACACAATCAGGAGCCCTTCGAACGATAGCAGCATAGACACCTTGGTTTGATACCAGTGCGTCTTCATGCATACTTTCTAGAATGCTGTAAACCAGCTGAGATCAATAACTCCTATTAGCTCAACATACTCTAAATCGGTCGGATTGAGATAATTTTCAATCAAGGTTGCAACGTTCGCACTCAAAGCATCTGTAATCTCGCATATTATGTGCTGCTTTGTGGTGTGAAATAGATATTCCTTGACTGCTTCACATGCGACAAGTCGCCCACTGCGTATCATGGCACACAGTTGCAGGCTGATTGTCTGAACTGCATTGCATAACGAGGTTGATATTCAACGCAAGTCAATGACAAGGCGCATAATTGAAGAGCTGAAAGGAGTTTTTGATGCAGGGTCGAAAGCTATTGAGCGTATAAATACGCTAAATCACACGCGAGCAAGAGGAAAGCTCTTGTTTTATGGATTAATTGTTTATTTCTCAGATAGTCCTAAGCTGCGCCGGGCGTAACGGGTTCCAGCCGGGGCCCAGCAGGGGCCGCTGAGCGCCCCAATTCCCAAGACCATGAGGTCATGGGGTTTGCCACCTAGGCTTTTGATGTTAACGATTCACGCGCAACGTTTAGGAGGTTCACCCCAGAGCGACCCCAAAGGCAGGGGTCTTGTGCCCGTGTGATTTGGGTGCGCATGGGCTCGTTGGCCCTTTGGGCACTTGCCGCCCCGGGTCCACCCCGAGGGCTAAGCCAACTGAGGGGGTACCCAATAATTCCAAGCCGACCCCGTTTGCCCGTTTGGGGGGGCGGGGAGTAATTGTCGGCTCAAGCTGCCCTCATTGCTTTTCTGCGCTACTTTCTCAAAGTATTCTACGGTGATTGAAAAACTCGATCTCTCGTTCATCAAACGCCATTTTCCTCGGCCTGATCCAACGTACTGCTTCTGGTGACGAGCTGCAAGTACAAGCACACTCAGTTCTACTCGTTCGCCTTGGCAATGACAGCGTTCAAACCAGTCTTCTTGATGACACTTTTCATGGATTCGTTGGACAAATCAAAATCGTCGTCATCCCACGGAGCCGACCCTTCTTCATCATCGATTGTGTCGCCTTCGTCGAAAATCGGCTCCTTCCCTTCTTGACCGTACACGCCGTCCTCGACGTTTACGCGCTTTACATCGCCGTAGTCCACAGAGTCCTGGCCGTGCTTTCGCTTCAGCGTCACAATTCGGTACCGCACAGCGAAAATCTGCTCGCCGTCCATGTGCGTGCTTGTTGCCACCGAGGCGTCGTTGGTAAAGTCCATCTTGGCTTGAGGGTTGGCTGCGGCCGTTTGCAGGGCCCCATGGGAGGCAGCTGCAATTGCCTGGTTTACGGGGAACTCGACCCCGATCTTGGTCGTCCGGTGCGAAGCTTGCTTTGCTGAAACGCTAGCGTCTGCGGCGGTTTTGATGCCGACAATCATGTACCCACGCCCTTTCTTCGCGTCCGAAAGGAGCTCTACGATCTCCGCCCGCCGAACCTCTAACAATTTCTTCAGGGCGTCTTTGTGCTGGGTGAGGAACCGAGTGCGGACGATGCGGCCTTCGAACTTCTTTTCGGCACTCCTGCCGTCGTCGACCGCCACGCCGACGATCTGCCCGATTTTGGCTTCTACGGCCAAATTCCGGTTGATGGAGAACAGCGTCGAGAAATTAGAATCCACTATCTCGAGAGTCTCATTCACAAGATCTCTGGATGGGTCCTCGGGCCGGTAGTAATCTGCAGGGCTTTGGATATCTAGGACTATACGACCGAGAAGGCGTGGGCCGACGCTGGACGGTAGCCGGTCCACAAGAACATACTGCGGCAGTTTATCCTTTGGGCCCTTGTGAAACAGACTCATCTTCGAACAGACCGCACAGCGAGCTTGCCAGCAAAACATCAGTAATGGTCAAGGATCTGAGCTCGTTATAAAAACCTGGGATCTACAAAACAAAACTTCGAGGCTTCGTCTGTCAGACTGTGACATCCGACAGCGCTGTCTCGTGGGGCAGATTAATCGTGGCAGAATCAGAAAACACCTCTGGTGACCGAGCCTTACCTAAATCGACCGCTGAGTTGCTTGAGCCTTTCAAATCTTTTACAATGTTATAGACCGGCCTGTCTGATATTTCGTCAAGTAATCTTCCAATTCGATAAGTGGTTGTGGCTCTGATCTTATATAAGAAGAGGGGGGTTTGATTCTGCCACGAATATTTTGCCCCGCGAGGCTGTTAGCCCCGTGGGACTAATCATGTCGTGCGGGGTCATCGTTGTATTGATAAACGAAGACCATGCACACGAAGTAGAATGAACCCGTGGGGTTAGATAGGAAACGAGTCGACAACCTCACCCTCTGGCCCAATTACAGGCATGCTTGGCTTTCTGATTCTTGACGAGATCGATTGCGATTCAACGTCAGGCGCATGGCGACTACGAATGACTTTCCAGGAGCGGGTTCGAGAATGCAAATGTGAGCTTTTTGTGATAATGCATGCAATTCACTATCATGATCGACCTGAGACTGACCCGACTGCAGTGCACGATCCGATACTGGACTTGGCGGGAGCCGAAGAGGATTTCGTTTGGTTACTGGAACAACATTCCACACTCTATCCTTATGACCGCAACCAAGCCCAAAGATCCACATCCATGGTTGAGAACTATGGGGCGTCATTAGCAAGACAACTCGACGTTGCCGGCATCTTCTCGGGCTTTGAATCCCTCTTAGAGGAGATGGATGTAGTTGTCGTAAACATCCGGGACAATGGCAAACGTTCATTATTGCACAAACTGCATTGGGAAGTTCTCGAAACCTCATGCCCCCATGATCGCCCATACATGCCACGTCTCCTCGTACGACGTCTCGTCTCACCTGATAATTCCCAAAAGGTTGTTGGTGGAGATGAGTCACTTGGCTCTGCAAAACGCCATTGGAATATTCTCATGGTAGTTGCCCGACCAGATAAAAATGATGACATCGACCCACTGCTTGGCACTAGAGCGCTTTGCCAGGTCTCGACAATGATGGAAAAATCGCGTGCATTCCTCTCCAAGGCCGATGTCGATTTTTGCAGTCCCGTCACCACTAGCGAAGTACAGAAGCATCTTAAAAGCTATGACATAGATTTCGAAGTCGCCAGACCGGGGAGTTGGATTGCCCTAAAAGAAATGTTAAGAGTGCGGACCGAAGCGTGGCATGAAAGTGGTGGACACGGGGCTTGGTTTGATCTTGTCCATTTCGATGTCCATGGCGCTTTATGGAATGGTGAAGCCCACCTGGTATTTTCCTCAGCCACTGGGCAGAATGCCTTGTGGAAATCGGCCTCGAAGATTGGCAAGCTTTTGAAACGCTACCACATCCCCCATGTCTTGCTCAATTCGTGCAATTCAGCAAAAGTCACCAGCAATCATCTGTCCAACCTTGCCCGAACCGTAGTAGAAGCCGGAGTGCGTACGGTAATAGCCATGAGTTTCAAATTTACCAGCAGCGCTGCAAATCTATTCAACGTTGCATTCTACCTTCGTCTTTTTCGAACCCCGAGTCCTCCAGACGTCCTTTCAGCGCTGATGGCAGCAAGAGGCGTGTTATGGAGGATTACCAAACGGACTGGTAGAATGGGTCAAACAGTCGAGATCCCGGACCATATTGTGCCCGTCATCTATGTTGGAGCCGCACACAGCTCTGCATGCTTGCCATGGCGACGGCTTTCCGGGGAACCTTACAAGGTCTTGAGCGATCTGGAGAATGCCACGACTTCCACGATGGCAACTCTGGTCGCGGAGCAATGGGCGGCGCGTTCTCCCTTGTTCGACTCAGGCCGGCAGCAAGAGATAGTGGAATTAGAGTGGCTTTTGTTGAAAACCCACAAATCCAATGTTGCTTTGATGACTGGTATGGTCGATACCGGGAAGACATTACTGTTGAGACTTCTTGCAAGTTGGTGGACTGCCACGGCGTTCGTCGAATCATGCCGATATGTATGCGCTCGTTCCAACGGGTTTGAGAAGATCACAAGCATTTTAGAAGAGTTACGTGAGGAAAGCGCTACCTCACTAACAGGTAAACGAAGACTCCTTATCATCGATCACTTAGATATAGCAACGATGTTATCCGACGACGGAAAGGGCGAACCCCTGTCTCCTTGGACAGACGAACAGAAGGGAACGTTCACCTCTTTGATTCAGACTTTTGTCGGAGGCCCGTACTTGTTGATGCTTGTAGCTCGAGATAGGGAGGCCTACCTTGGAGTCCCAGCGTCTCAGGTCTATCGTTTGGGAGGCCTCGCACACCACCATGCTAACGACCTGGCTCTGGAGACTTTCAAAAAGGGTGGCCTGCAGGAGGCAATCATTGACGAAAAAGAAAAGAGATACATCCAATACTTGACCAGCCGTCTACTGTACAACCCGCTGGCCATCATCTTCTTCGTGGAAGGCATGATCGCAGGATTGAAAAACTTCCCGCAATACCCCTGGCTCCCAGACCGCCCCTCCAGACTTTTCGACTGGCTGACAACATCCGCCACAAATGGAAGTGTATACTACGACCAAGAGAAATCGCCCATCGCCCGAGAATGCTTCCTTTTCATTTGTAATTTGTGTGAAGGGAATACCGTGGCCAGCAAAAAGAGAAGGAGCATCATTCTCAGTCTGGCGCCTTGCAACTCCGTCTTTCATCGTGAGTGGATTGATCGTCTGATGCCGGAAAATCACGACAAACTTCCGCCTGACGATTCACGTAGAAAGGTGATCCCAACCCGCGCTGAGTTCCACGGCTTTCTGGACAGTGTTCTGCTAAAGTCCGGCTGGATGGAGGACTTCGATCTACCCCTGCCAGAAGGGAAGGTGGATAGATATATACACATTCATCCCGTGTTTACTAATATAGTCCGAACATTGCCATCAATGGGCGAGGGGAAATACTGGCAAGATTTGCCGAAAAGCGTCTCGTACGTGTTTGGCAACTATAATTACGAACGAATCCAGCGGTTTCTTCTGGTCGATGGCGAGATACAAGATATCGTTGAGGTTCCGGGAACAGAGAAACATCGTGCAATCGTGGGTTGGGAATCTCTTGGGAGGGAGACCATTCTTAGGATCCAAGTTGAAGCCGCTAACTATTTACAAGGTGCCATGCAGCTGATTCAGGAGAAGGATTACACTGACGCCAAAGCGATCCTGCTTGTTCTATGGGAAGTGGCCATCAGGAGTCGAACTCCTGCGCTTTCCGTGGAAATGCTGCTTGTGTGCATCACCCATTTTCGTCTCACCCTCAGACAGACTTTAGCAGGTAGTGTGAATAACGAAGGCGATTCCTACCATCAGATGGCACTGGCCATCGCCGAGCTATCGAAACGTCTCTCTAGATTTTACATGCAGACAAAGCCCAAGCTGGCCAAAGGGTTCGCAGAAGATGCGCTGTGGCTAGCTTTCCAGTACGGCGGAGAGATCATCTCCTGGCGCGCATCCAGCCTTATACAGATAGTCATGCTGTTGATCACCTATGGGATATCCCTCCTTCAACTCGGGAAGCACTTTCATCAGGCACAAGAAGCCTTCATCACCGCTTTACGTCTTTCCCATTGCCACCAAATCACACCTTTAATAGCCTTTGCAGCTTCATTTGGACTGGAACAAGCGGGAATCATTAGAGGCACCGACGAAGAGTCTAGGCAAATACTAGGTGAAGTACAGACCACAGCGCTACTCTTCATGTCCACAAGAGATGAGCACAGAGCACGGAACCGTGGTATTATCGATTTAGGGTAAGCTGTCCAAATGTCTGGCATCAAACTGCGGTCAAACAGCTGATTCATCCCAGCGGATACCTCCTCGAAATTCATTTCGGATATGAATTCGAGGTTGATCTCACAATTTTTCTGCACCACCTTCGTAGTAGCGTCGATAACCCAGCAGTGATCGTTGCTATAAAGAATAGCGCTTTATTGCAAAGCAGCGAGGGTCACTTGAAAGGCGACGCCATGCTCGAATGTCGCGGCCGGATGATCCTTGCAGAGTTAGCCATAGAGTCCCAAGACTGGGGCGCTGCATGCGAGCACATCTTCCGCGTAGAGGCTCTACGACTGTGCTTTTCAGGTGGCAGCCTGCTTTTCAACTCACCAGCTGACCGCGCATTTCTTTGGATGAGATATGGCTGTACCATGCTCCGTAATGGCGAATTTAAGAACGCAATGTTCTTTTTCAGAATGTCGGACTCGGATAGAGACGGGAGGAGGCTGAAAGGGGATGGCCTCGAGGATGTGAGCAAACCTGAAGAATTTATGAAATGTGCTGTGGAGAGGACAAGACGATGCTTGGGTCACCTGCTTAAACCTCCCAGGCTTCTGATCACCGTCGCTGAGTATTACGAACTCGACGACTTGATGCAGGAGCTCGTCATCAAGAAGCTGTGCGAGCGTTTCCCAACATATGATCTGGACGAGAAAAAGGTGAGTGAACTTTTGAAGCGGAAGTATTCATTGGACGACGATAAAGACCAGCGATTTGTCAAACTTCCCGCAAAAGAGGATTATGAGTTGAAGACGGCGCTGCTGTCACTGGCAGGCCTTACTGTGGACGACGATGAAGAAGGGGCACCTGACGATTCGCTTTTGGATCTTTCGATGATCGAGAAGCAATTACCGGGCACCGAAGAGACGCTAATCAAATTGGCTGTTGAGGTGTGTCTCTGGGCTTCGGAGGTCACTACTGATATCGATCACCCCGAAGGAGATTGCTGAAGGGCAATGAAACCAATTGAGAACTATAGACGCTAGAAGAAATTGGGCGAGCAGTGATGGAGCATATAGACGAGGCGGGCTCAGGACACAAAGGACAGGGTATGTGAGCGGCACCACTGAAGAGTAGAAGTATCGAACGACGGTGGTGCATTTAGAGCTCAACAAGACACCGCTCGCCCGAGTCCTTGACGTTGGAATGATACTTTCCTGGCACAACCCAGCTGCCAATTTTTCGCATGTCCACCAGCAAATAATCTTCCTTGTAACAGTGTATCCCAGCATCATAGCATGCCTGGCAAATATCAAAATCGCCCATGTTACAGACACTGCAGTGGAATGAAAACCCCAGGATATAGCGCTTCCGACAGTGATCGCAATTCACGTCCGGTAGGAGACTTCGTCCGACAAAACCCATCTTGCCTTGTTGATAACCCGGGCTTTCAATTCTAAAAGATGAAGCCTCTCTGGTTTGAGGGAATAGCTCGAGTAACGACCGAGCCGTAGGTCTTTCGTTTGGCTGCTCTGCTCGACAGGCGTCTATGATATCTCGGTAGTATTTTGGAATACTTTCCGGCAATCTGGGAAGAGAGATTGGATCTATATGAGATTCGTCACACGGAGGAGCTGCTTCTACGTTGCATCTTTCTCGTATACAGACAGGGCTGTTATTCGTTCGTGTCACATTTTCTGCCAAAAGCCACAGTATCAGACCAAGGTGAAAAATATCCGTCTTTGTCGTCGTATATGGACAATCTTCCTCGCTTGTTGTTAGTGGACAGTCTCGAAGAGATAGAAATTCGGGAGGGTAGTATGCTCCCGCCCTGTCACCGACATGGAACCTTTGTTTGAAGAAGCAGAATTGTACGGAATCAGAGCCGTCCAAAACGACCGGCAGTTGGTTTGAGCATAGTGTGCCGACTACAAAGCCACGGGCATGAAGTTGACTGACCCCTAGGACGACTGACTTTGCCCAATTCTCACGGGTCGTCCACGGGCAGCGCGTATTCCCAGCGACTTGATCAAGTTTCCATTGTGCCCTTGGCGGTTCGATGAGATAGCTTTTGAGATGTCTGCCTGCGCGATCAACAACAACACCGACCAACTTGGCATATCCGGCGAATTCTCTCATACAATGGAGCACTCGAATGTTGTAGAGTAAGCTGGCATCGGGGACTTGACTCCCGAACTTTCTCTCAAATACAGCCTTTCCATGTAAACAAGATACAAAACGGCCTGTTGAATCAAGCATCTCAATCTGCGTAACCTCGCTCTCGAAAATCCTACGACAGCCTAAGTCGTCTAGAAACGCCAAGCTCTCTAAGCTTGTGCATGTAGGCCGTGTGGCTGTAAGTAATGACCCTATTTCGGGATTGGATTTCTCTTTCACAACTTCATCACTAGCCGTTAGCGAACAATAAAGATTTGCATCCTCTGGCATATCTTCCGTCTGTAGAAGGGTCTGAACTTGGCTCATGAGAGAAAAGGGAAGCGGAGCACAGCGAAGAAAAATTCCTCTCTCCTTTGTGTATATTTCATCGCGCAAGGTCTTTGTAGCGGTCCAATATCTTGAGGAGCGAGGGATCTTGATTGATGCGGTGAGCCTACACCAATGCCTCGGCGAACTGCGATATAATAATTCGTATTGATTCGTCTTGTAGGCACCACAAACACCGTGCTCGAAGGACTTGGTCACAATGAGACACGAACTCGGCAAGGACGGATCCATAGTATATATCTCAGGGAAGTAATTTGGCGAGCTCTCGAAGGGACTTGTGGGCCGTTGATACGACAGCGAGACTCAACTATCGGTAAGCCAAGATAGACAGTTCCCTGAAGGCATGCTTACGCTTGTGATACCGTTGGCGCTGGTCTGCAGCGCTGCACTGGCAATCGATGCGGCAACTGCAGGAAACAGGATATAAGATGCGATTTATGGTGGATGCTTGGGACATCAATGCATAATGTGTCTGTGATAGTGCTTGCTGTATCTCAGAAAGCGGTCGATCAACAGTCACTGTTGTTGCCTCTGATCGAGCAACCAAAGACCTTGGAAACACTCAATGCAAATCAGCTGTTGGATACAGAGGTGACACTCACACTTGATTTGCGCTGATTGTAGCCAATAGATTCATCCTAAGCTCTTTGAGCGCCCCTTGAATCCTGGCAACCTTTGCTTTGTTTCTCGACCAAACGCCACGGCGAGCTCGAGACGTGCCATCTATAGTGACCAGTAATTTCGTCTTGATCAGTGTGTCCAGTTGCTCAAGCTTGAGCTTTGCCCTCGTGAGGTACGTGGCGACCACTGGGGACAATGACCCTACGTGATGACTTTGCATCTCGTTCATCAAGCTAGTGAAGTGTTCGACTTGTTCCTAAAGATCCGAAGATGTTAGCGCTCTCAAGGACCTGTTCTTGTCATTGATGGCAATCGATAGTGCCTTTGGAGCCGCTCGCCTGCACTTCTAAAATTTCCTTGGGTGCTCGGTGTAAGTCCTTGGCACATTTGACGCTGTCATTCACGAGCGCTGCAATGGTGATCAGGCTGGCAATCATAGACACGACCTCAGCCATAACTGCAACTTTCTCGACCAAGGACCATGTATTGTAACAGGGGTGCTGTATAGGGCATCACCCCAAAACCCGAGAGTCTTGTCAGAGCTCCGCCCCACCATCTGGATGATAAGACTGAACTTCAGAAGAGTAAAGGGTGGTGGAAGGAAGATGTTCAGCCTTGCTATGCCAAATGACCGAATGCCAAGACCTTTTTCTACACTTGAATATGCGCTTCATGACCTACAACAGAAGGTTGATTCGATGGCTATGTAGTGCGATTCTTTGAGAAACCCACGCAAATGAGTGGGATATCTCTGTTCATCTATGTATATACAGCACTCTTCCCACGATATGCTCCACACAATGCAACGCTCGTAAAACGCCTTTCAGGATGATAGCAATATTTATGAACATCCCAAGTTTTGGGCTCCAAAACCAATTGATTTAACCATTCGTGCCAGAAAGTGTTGTTGCAGCCCACCTGGAACAAGTTCGGAAAGGACTTGCCTCCCTACATACACACAACTTTCTCGAATTACTTCTATAGCTGATCTTGACTACCTCCCCAGTAAGTTTACAGCAAGTAGTGTTGTGGCGGAAGTAACATGACATGATTCCACAGTAATTTTTAATGAAAATTTCTCTAATAGGAAAGGAAATGTGATTGATATTTATTAAAATAATTGCAATTCGACCAATCAGGTCAGATGGCCGAGTTGGTTATGTACGTTTATCTGTATATGACAATCATTTCCCGACTAACAAATATTCAGGGCGCCAGGTTAAGGCCTACCTTAGCAATATTTCCTGGTCACGAAAGTGGCGTGGGTTCGAGTCCCACTCTGATCATATTTGTTTTTGTTCTTCTTTTTGGTTTTATAAGGCTTATTTCAATGTGCTGCCTCGCGGGTGACGCAGGGGGTTCAACCCCACTGAAATTGGGGGCTCTCTGCGCCTTGGCGTGGACCAATTTCTTGTACGGAGGCTGACACCAAAAGCCCTGAGCATGCGCTAACGGGAGGAGCACCAATATTCCAAGGACAGTCACCCCGGAAACCGCACTACGGCGGACGATAATTGAAACTAGGACAAAATCAAACCATCAATAACAGTAGTAGGTAGGTATTACGCGTACAGGCTTGGGAACCTCCCTATTAGGCTTAGCGGCCAACTAGCGGGGGCTACTCCCAGGGGACACCGTTAGGGTAGCGCCCGAGGGGCTACTTAGTTACACCTGAAACAGTACCGTACAGACAGGCGCTAAGCCTAACGTAGAAGGCGCTAAGCCTAATATAGACGGGTATACGCCTATAAGGATAGGGCGTACGCGTAATACCTGCCTTAAGATGGCATTATCCTCACTGGTTTTGATTTTGTCCTAGTTTCAATTATCGTCCGCCGTACGCACCCTGGTAGTACTTCGATCCCGAAAGCAAGCTAAAGATTACAGAATTGGCGCCTGCTCTTTTAACGAAAGCCTTTCGCCGTCCATCGAGCCCTTCAACGTCAACTCCACCATCTTTTCTTCAGTATTGTGATCCCGTATATATGTTTATAACACCAAAAACTGATTCCCTTCCTAGGCCCAAGCCGTACAACTATTCCCCACACCCTTCTCAGAACCCAGGTCCACGGTCACCATGTACACACGTCCTTCACCCGCATCAACCCAACCCATCGATCAGATCTCTCCCGCCTCAAGCATCGATACGATAATCAAACCCGCTGGTACGAAACCCGGACAAATCAAATGTGTTGATTGTGGATGCTGCGGGTGCGATTGCGCTGTTGGATGTTGTACTGTTATGTGAATGGAGTTTGTTACTGGGAGGGAGGGAAAGCAATGGCGGGTGGATGATGGGATTTGGAATGAGGACTGAGGAAGGAGGATCGGGGGTCGGGATACCTGATGGTTGCTTGGGGAAGTGTGATGCTTTGCTGAACGAGTGATTGCTGCAATGGACGTGGTCGACTTGTGGTTTACTTCATGGCCACTCTGCGACTTATTGCTAGATTGGGTGGGGGGCACGATTTATGGCTTGAACACAATATGCGCTTATACGAGCATATCAAAGATTGTTGTTTCAAGGTACTCCATGGACGGATGCGCTGTTCTCCAGCGTCAAGCTCGCCAGACTATACCCTCGGGACAAACCGAACGCTGTCACTTTCTGTGGTTCCAGCGGACCCTGCTGATGTCCTGCCTCTTCATGCGATATTCAATGACACTAAAGGTTCATCAAGGAGATTACAAGAAAAATCAACCCTCATTTCGCTGCTGTTGCATGACACAAACAGCGAATACAGTCCAACCTAAATCGCAACATGGGGTATATCCGCTATATAAACAGAAAAAGCATTTATCAATATCGACATGAACAGGCATCAATCCCGATGAAGGTCTTTCAACGTGCTGCTAAGATGCCGTTAAGCTCAGCCCCTATTCCCTGCATCTCCTTTGCAATTCGTCCCCTGCTCTCTGCCCGATTCCTCCATTCCTCTTCCCTCACCTCCCTCTCAGCAAGTATGCTCGCCTTCAGAGCCGCGACATCCGCCGAATTGGTGGCATGATGCCGTGCTAGCATAGCCAATTCCTCGCGCAGCTGGTAATGCACATAAGGAGCTGTGTCTGGAATTTTAGTGGTGTGGGCTTGTAATTCTTCCTGCAATGCGGTGATGGCCTTCTTGTCCTGTTGGCTTTGCAGGTCTGCAAGCTCCAACTTGTCCTTCAACAAGGCGATCTCCACATTCAGCTCGTTCCGCGACAGGCTAATGTCCTCGGATGCCGATTGCTTTTGAAGGTCGGCAAGCTCAAGCTTGTCCTTCAGCAATGCGATCTCAACAATGGCTTCGTTCCTTTCACGGTCCAGGTCCGCTGAAGCGTCGGCCAGTTGAGCTTGTAATCGCTCAACATCTTCCTGGAGGGCCGTGATAACATCGGTATTATGGCGATTCTCGCGTTGGGCAAGATCCTTTTTATCACTTAGCAATGCAACTTCAACGGCTACTTCTTTACGTTCGCGGTCAGAACCTTCCGCGGTGTGGGCAATTTGGGCTTGTAGCCCATCAACATCTCCTCGCAGCGCGTTATTGATGTCCTTGAGTTGGACGTTCTCCTGGCTGGAAACCTCCAGATTGTCCTTAAGCAAAGTATGCTCAATATTCGCCGTTTCCTGTGCAAGCTTCATGTTCTCCAATGTGTCTCTCAAAGAGGCGATTTCCTCGACTGCCTCTCCGCCCTCTTGCCCCAAATCCTGCAATTCACGCTTCAACCTGGCCATTTCCTCGGTCACGTTGTCATACTCTTGACGTAGATGGCTTGCTGCCTCCTCATGCTTTGATGTCGCGTCCCGCAGCAGTTGCTCATGATTACGCGTTGCGCTACCAACAGCCTCATTTCGCAGGGCGTCTGATTCTTTTAGTGCAATCTTATAGGAGGCGATCTCTGCAGCTGCAGCCTCAACTTCTGTACGTAAGTGACCAAGTTCCTCCTCATGTTTTGAAGCTACCTCGGTAAGTTCTTGCTGGTGTACACGGTTGGTATTTTCATCAGCGTCACTTCGTGAAAGCTTCATCTCCTCGATAGTGGCTTTCAGTGAGGTCGCTTCCGCGGCTGCAGCGACAGAATCGTCACGAACTTGCTCGATCTCACGTTCTATTTCAATGATCCTGTCTTGCTGTTCCTGCTTGCGTCTGGCAGTCACTTCCTGAACCTGATCCAACTTTGCGTTAGCTTGATCCATGGTTTCCTGATACTTGACGGAAACGATCTCCATATCCTTTTCATGTTTTGTGACCCAATCCTGAAGCCTTTGTCCCTGTATTCGGTTTTCACTTTCAAGCAGCTCATATTTTCCCCGAGACTCCTCAAGCCCGCGATAGTATTTTTCGGCTTGAGTTTTGACTTCGGCGAGGTGCGCTTTTGCTTTCTGAAGCTCCTGTTCGTGGCGTGATGCTTGGTCCTCAAGACCTGTGGCAGCTTCACTAAGCTCCTGCTGATATTTTTCGGCGATGATATGCAACTGCTTCTCATGTTCCTGAGATACATCATCGGAGCCTTGCCCGCGGAGCCTTTCGACGTCCGCAAGGTCGTGTTGATATTTTGTATTGGCTTCCTCTAAGTCCAACCTATGCCGTTGGACTTCTTTCTCAAAAGCAATATCCGAGTTCCTGTTGGCGGCTTCTAATTTTCGCGCGTAACCTGCTTCAGTTTCTTCTAGCTCTTGCTTATGTCTAAGAGCTGCGTCCCTGAGAGCCTGATCATGATTCTTGGCATGCTCACCAATTTCCTCGCGGAACCTTTTTTCCATATTCTCAATCTCTTGTTGATATCTTGTGGAAGTATCATCAACTTCCAGTCCTAGTCTTGTCATCTCGTCCTGAACCTCGTCCTGGGCTTCCCTTTTTACGGAATCTAGAGCCTTTTCGTGCTTTCGTCTAATTTCTCGAAGCCCTTGTTGGTGACTCATTTCTGCAACCTGTTGATCCGCTCTGACAGATTCTAAATCAGATTTGTGTTTCCTGATTATTTCTTGAAGGCTGGACTGATGCTTTGAGTCTATGTCCTGATGACCGGCTTTGACGGCTTCCAGCTCATGCTCATGCTTCATGTTTACAGAGTCCAGCCCTCTGTCATGTTGGGTCCTTACCTCCCGTAGTTGTTCTTCGTATTTCGTAATTGTATTCTCAAGCTCGGTCCTCTGGCCCTCGCGAGCTGTCTCAATTTCCTTCTGAAGGTCTTGAGCCATGCCCGCCATATCCTTAATCTCTTGGTCTCTTGAGCGTAATAATTCATCATATTCCAATTGAAGTGCTTCTGCACGTTTGAATGCTGCAACTTCTATATCCTCGATCTTGCGTTTGTGCTTGTTCTGCAGATCCTGGAACTCATCTCGCAGACTCATAACCGAATGACTGACCTCCTGTTCTTTCACCTGATCAGTGGCCTCGAGCTTTTCTCTCAAGCCTTGTACAGTCTCTGACAGCAACCGAATTTCTTCGTCCTTTGCACGTAGCAGCTGGCTGTCATGCTTCTGCTTGCCTACCGGCTTCGCACCTTTAAGCTCTCCTGGTAAGTTTTGTACGTCGCCTGATACCGACTCAATCTTCTCGTCCTTAGACCTTAAGAGCTCGTCGTAGATCTCTTTTGCTCTAGTAGTGTCGGCGGCCTCCAGTTGTTTCCTTAGATCTTGTACTATTTCTGATAGCGACCGTATCTCCTCGTTTTTGGATTGTAAGACATTTTCATCTTGAACTGATTGTTGCTCCTGACCCATGGTCGGAGGCATCTTCTGGAAGTCTGAACTAACTTGATCATTGGCTCCATCATTGGCCTCAAGCTTTTCTCGTAGCTCCTGCGCCTCGCACGATAGATTCTGGATGATCTTGTCTCTTGATCTCAACAGACTGTCGTGCTTCTCCAGGGTTGACCGGTGCGTATCATCGAGATCAACGAGCGTACTACGAACACTGTCAAGTTCCGATCGGAGGGATTTGACTTGCGCTGCTGCTTCCAAGTCTGCCCCTTCGCCCTTGTGCTCTTGGGTGCTCCGCAGGGATTGCAATTCTTTTCTGAGGCTTTTTATAGTGTCATTCCTCAGGGTAATCTCGCGGTTTAATTCATCATGAGCCTCACGATCTTTGCGATTGACCTGATCCTCCTGACGTTGATCGGTTATATTGTGTTCTGCTTCGGTTCTCTGCTCGCTGGGCGACCTTCTGACTCTTTCAACGTCTTCATGATTCTGGTCTTCGAGTATCTCGTCGACGTTGTTATTAGCGCCCGCATCATAATTGACATCGCCAGCCGCTTTTTTGGGTCCGTTGTCTAAGAGTTCCCCTTGCCGAGCCTCATCAGCTAAAAGGGCAGGTTTCTGTGTGTTGGATGCCCGCTTGTCTGTGTTGGCCCGCCCTTTTGCTTCTGTAGCCTTTGTACTTCTAACGACTGGACGTCCATGCGCTGGAGAATCCACTCTTGGTGTCCCTGATGCTTGATTTGGTGTCTTCGTCCTTGATGACAGTGCTGGTACTTTCCCCTTGGCTGCATTGGACGGTGGTTGTGTTGGTGTCCCCGTCCGTGAAGCTCGTGCTGAGTTCCCCTCAGTGGTAGCTAGCGTAGACGTAACTTTGGGGGCTCGTCTGTCCATGGCTAGGCGAGGAGAGTCGGTAGGAATCGCAGGCTCTTCTCCCTGTGTGGACGTCGTCCTGCCGAGCGTAGGTGCTTTCCCCACGGTCAGCGGTTTCTTGGAGGCACGGACGCGTGGTGTTTTGTTGACGCCATCGGCCTCAACTTCCTGCGTCATATCTTCGTCTTGTCCTGCATCTGCGCCAGATCCTTTCGTTGCGAGTCCGTTGACCTTTACAGGTCTTCCACTTAGTGCTGGAGCCTTGTTGGACCTGGAGCTTTGAATCGTGTGAGACCACATACTCAGGATCAAGAGCAGATCTGGTGGTGCAGACCAAGGCTTAGTACTGGCTCAGTCCATCGCATTATTAAGGGTTCCAAAGCCACTGCATCTTTCGTGAACTTGAACGAGTTGTCTCACGAGTCAGACCCAGGACTAGGTCAATAATTTACGCTAAGGCGGTATAACGCCCAGATCCTAGCCTAGCGGTCAGTCCTTAAAAGCCCGCTGAACGCCCGAAACACAGCCTAAAGATACCTTGTATCTACGAGATATCTAGTCAGACGAGAGCAAAGAAGCCCGAGAGATCAACTCTTAGTCGAAATGTATTAATGCTCTAGCTCAAAGTGTTCTGGTACTACCTTACGTACACCCATCATAACATTCTCTTCAAACCTGTGACTCCCATGCAGAAAACCTTTGTGCTTAGGACTATTCAAGTTATGCATCTGGTTCCCGCAGCTGTATTGTCCATCACCAGCATTCCTTTGTGCTTATATCATTACTATGTAGGCGGAGCTTCGAATTGTGCTCTCTCAATAATTAATCTCACAGCTGTCCCCCTTTACGACGGTGTGTGTCAAATCGTCATCATACTCTGAAGAGCAGTCATTCGTACCAGCTGTTTGTCCGAAAGCCTGGCGCCACAATCCCAGGCTGCTCATTCTGTATAAAGTACCCTCCTCGGGTCTAGATTGGAGGTTTGGCCTTCCACTCAGCTATGGACCCAACGACGCGTCAGTGTCAAGAAACCGAGATATCTGCCCACAGTCTTAGTCCTATAGCTAACCCAAATCCTTGACATTGAGGGATTTGCCAGCTCTGTGGGTTCCCCAGCTGCCGTAGGTGCCTTTGATCCATCCTGCGGTCGAAGAATTGAGATCATGGAGGGTCTAACAACCGTCACAGTAGCTGATGGTTAAAAGCAAGAACAGAGCTGAAAGCAGGCGGCTTAGAAAATAGGGAAGAAGAAGAGTCCATTGAAGAAAACTTGTACGTGTGAAAACAATGATGGGATTCTTTGAAGTTTATATAAAAGCGACCTGGTCGGCGTCACTGATTGCGATACACAAAGGGCCTAGCAGCGCAGGTTACAACGCACATGTAAAGCGTACATGGACTAGAGTACACAGAAGTGTATTGCGACGAAGCACTGGAGTATCAGTATTTGGACCTTTATTCGATATGATTACTCTATGCTACTTAGCCATGGAGGTGAGTTGAGTAACACCATCAAGTCCGGTTTCAAGGATAAGATTTCCTCTCTAATGTGTTGTGGAAGCATGTTTTGCAAAAGTGGATGATTGAGGGCTCTAAGATAGCGTTGTTCGACTACACATACTGACTGTCAGTAAGGGCATGAGGGATATGCTGGGTCTACTCACCAGGCAGGTCCCTGGACTGGTACAGTTGTACTACTAGCTCTTGTGTCTCCTCCTCCGTCCATTTATGAGGGCAAGCATGGCCATTTCGTTGTAAAAGCTGATCACTTGTTGCGCTATCATCTCTTCTCTCATTCCTAGCAACTGGTAGCACTGAAACTACTTGCCGCCCTCCATTCCTCTCGGCGCGCCGACGTTGCGTTTCTTCTTCAATATTTCGTATTCGTAGGATCCTTGGATCTCGTTGACTACCCTGTTGCGACGAAACTTCGGCTTCCCGTTGCGACTGCTCAAAGCGTGCCGCCTTCTCTCTAGCGGTCTTCAGTGCGTTTGCCTTGACCTTCTCCCGGACCCGCAGTACATTAAGTTTGGGAAAGAAGAACTTGTTCCTCATGTCTCGAATGTAAGGAAATATAACAGATGTGGTTGGCTTTATAATTGGATTAACGGTATTTGGCTTGACCTTCCAGCTTTTCGCTTTCTCGCAGAGCCGGAGTGTCATATCCTGGATACGGATGATCTCTTCGAGGGCGTGGAAATCACGCAGTCCCCGAGGCTGTGATGTACGTAAAGACAGGGCACGCTCTAGAAGGACAACCATTGCTGGAATAGCCCGACCATATATGTCCTTGATAGTCTCTGATTTCTTTTCAAGGGTATTGTGCTCTGATATGTCATTAATTTGATCCTCAATTGAATACAGGCTCTCCTGTAATTCTTCGTTGAGCCCCTTGAGCGCATCATGGTCTAGTCCTTCGATAGCTTTAAGTCTTTCGTACAAAGACTTAGCTTCTTTGATTTCGTCATGAAGTTCTTTTATACTCTTCGTCTTAATCTTCGTTTTGTGTACGGATTTAGCGGTTTCCGATACTTTATCCCATTCGCTGTGCTGGCCTAGGAGATCCATGTGCTCTTCCGCGAGTCCTTCATCGTTATCAACCTGCGATGCGCTATCGGAGTTTGATTCTTGCCCCTCCGAATCACCCAGATCCTCCTCGACTTCGTCCTGACCGGACGGGGGATGCTTAGCAAAATCCTCTGTCCCAGCCTCCCGTTCATCGCCCTCTCCAATTCTGTCACTCTCCCCTTGCTGCAGTCTCTCCTCGTCTGCGTCGCTTGCATCGCCTTCATCATCATGGTCAATTGTTGGGTGTGGTGGCTTCTGCGGAGATCCTTTGCCTCTTTCTCGGACGCTAGGAGTTGCACGATCTGTATCACGAACTTCTTCTCGATGCTTCGCGCGATCGCTTCTGGCTATGGGAGATGGTGTAGGGTCTTGTCCGACTGTAGCTATTTCCTTTTGCGGCCTACCACCTTTGCGCCCAGGCTTCCTAGTCAGATCCATCGCATTCTTCGGTTTCCTCGGCCTTCCGACTTTGCGTCCAGTCTTCGTGCTCAAATCAACCCGACCATTCAGGAAAGCACTTCCCTGACCTTCAGCGGCAGCGGTAGCATGTGCAGACCGCTTCGTTGCGCGCGGTGGTTTCGAGACCGGACTCGATTGATCAACCGCGGGGACTTCGACCGCCTCGCTCCGGGGCGGCGCCTTCTTGGATCGCTGCATCTTCGTATTCGCCGCCTGATTCGGTTGTGGTTTCTCGCAATCGTCGTTGCCGAACTCGTATATATCTCCCCTTACCGCTGGTTGAATATTGACCACGTGCCGAATCGGCTGCAATTTTCTAGGTATGCCTAACTTCTTAGCCGTAGGCTTTATATCCTTTGGCTTGACGCGTTTGCTCGGTGAATCCTCTATCGTAGCATGGTCTGGCCGCTTTCTCTTCGTAGGACTGACAACGGTCGAAGTCGGCTTTGTGGTATCGCCGAACGCCAGATCGTTGTTTAAGCTGGTTCGAGGATCCATGCCTGTGAGTTGCTGTGCAGCTAGTAGATCGTATTCTGACATCTCGTCAAGGGCAACGTAGATCCACGGTCTGTTCTTGAAGAGGGATCGTTGAGGCATATCGCGCTCTTGGAGTCGGGGATAATATTGGAAGGTTTTGCCGAGGGCTTCGCGTCTTCTTGCGGCCTTCAATGCGCCGTCGTCTCTGCTCTTGCTTGTCTTCTGATATATGATGTTGTATCCAACGTGCCCAACTACCCAAGCTTTCAGACTTTGAGACAAAGTGCTGTCAAGATTCATGACACAAGATGTCGAGGTCGGCGTTCACTCCAAACGCTCCTTCCCTACAGGTCTTAGATGCCTCTCGGCCCCATGCATTCACAACGCCTCTCAAAAAGATCAATGAAGGTCATGATGTTTCTGCTTTCCTGACCTCAAAAGCCTATGGCGATATAATGACTTTTCTGCTTCAACTCAATCGAGCCATGTTTCCATGTACCATCACAGATTCCAATACACTAAAGACTAGTGATCAAACGTGGGAGCTGGGCTCTTATGATAACGTCCATATCTCAAATACGACCATAGAGCTGGGACATTTGCTGAAGGCTCTAGATGATATCATCGATGAGATACCACCAGACCCTGGTCCTCGCCGTTTCGGCAACGCAAGCTATAGGAAATGGTACGAGGTCGTCGAAAGCCGTATGAAGGACCTTTTAGTGCGTTATCTACCATCAAGGGCCATCCTATTCTCCGCCGAAAACGAAGTGACAGCAAGGGACGAGCTCGAGTCGTATTTTCTCGGCAGCTTTGGGAGTGCTCAACGACTAGATTATGGCTCAGGGCATGAATTGAGCTTTCTAGCTTTCCTAGGCTGTATATGGAAACTGGGAGGCTTTCCCTCCCCATCCTCAGCATCATCTTCGCCACCAGGGAATGAGGAAAGAAGCATTGTACTCAACGTTATAGAGCCCTATCTCCAACTCATCCGCCGTCTCATCCAAACATACACCCTGGAGCCCGCCGGTTCACATGGCGTATGGGGTCTAGACGACCACTCATTCATCCCTTACATCTTCGGCAGCGCCCAATACGGCCCGGCCATAACACCCAACGACCAAACCCCCATAGAAGGATCTCTAGAGGGCGCGCCAAACCCAGCAGACGTTGCGAAAATCGCAGCCGTAGACAGAGAACGCGACAAAAACATGTATTTCAGCGCCATCGGCTTCATCCACGACGTCAAAAAAGGCCCTTTTTGGGAGCACTCGCCCATGCTGTATGACATTTCCGGAGTGCGAGCGGGATGGGGCAAGATCAACAAAGGCATGATCAAAATGTACAATGCGGAAGTCCTCTCCAAGTTCCCCGTCGTTCAGCATTTCCGCTTCGGTTCGCTCTTCAGCTGGGATCAAGATCCAAACGCGAGTCCACCTCCTGCGTCGGTGCACACGGCGCACCAGCCTATTAGAGACGGTCCTGGCTTGTCACTGCAAGATGCATCAGCGCGTGGTCCATCGCAAGAGGGTATTAAGGCGCCTTGGGCGAAGAAGCCTACAACTCTGTCGAATCCCAGCCTCGGCACAGCTGCACCTTGGGCCGGCACACCTACAGCTGCTCCAGGCCCTGGGATCGGAACACCAGCTCCTTGGGCTAGCAGACCGCCAGTAGTGGCAAGGGATCGTCTGCCGATGAGGTCTTCACAGCCTCCTTCGGGAGAGGCTCCAAGTATATCAGCGAGGACGCACATGCCTCCCTATGCACCTGGTGACTCATCTAGTGGATCATCAATGCCGCCGCCGACGAGAGCACCTTGGGCCAAGCCGCAGTGATATGCGGACATCTCGAGAGTAGAGCGAGCAGAAACACTTGCCGTTTTGATCATTACGAATGTATGATGGCTAGCACGAAGATTACCCATTTTGGTGTCCAGCTACGTCGAAGGAAATCCCATTGTGCGAATACCCTCATGAATGTAAAACATATACATGCAACAGCACCATTGCAGAAATGATGAGATGAATTGTCCCAATCCTTAAAACGACCATGCCACTTGCTATCGTTGGTATTGAATATCTGTCATAAGCAAAAGTGGCAGTATGCGTACTCTACATAGATTCACTCCAATCGTCGCCCAACACCGCTTCGGTCCAAACAGCCAGAGGTATGCGCATGTAGCAAGCAGATGGCAATACAGAAACGCCTCCCAGGAACAAATTATGCAACCATCCTACCCTCTCACACAGTCTTACAGCGATCAAAGTATGCACAACCGAAATCTTCATCGTCCACCAACCACGACTCTCGCACCCTCCTTTCCCAACACGCCTGCCTCCATCGGTTTCGGGCTCCTTTCCCTACCCTTTTTCCGGCTGAGGAAGCCTAACACGGCAGTGGGTTTGTGCTTGCCCATGGTGGAGCTACCGCTTCTCGCATTCCGTTCGTCAGACTGTCTCGTATCTTTGTTTAGGTCGCCCCAGCTGCCATGCTCGTCGAGCACCACCTGCACGCCTCCGCCTTTACTCGCAGTCCTGGTCCCGCCTCTCCCTGGCTGTCCCCTTGAGCTGCTATGTAGAGATGTCGTTGGATGGCTCGTAGGTCCCTGCTGCTGCTGACCGCTTGGCGAGACCGATTGGGCGTTGTTTGGCATGGGAGGTGGGGAAGAATGTTCGTTCGTTGGGTAGTATTGTGAATGATTTGACTGACCGCCCGTCATGGTCCGGGGTGGGGAGCCGTTTGGTGAACTATCTGACAGGGCGTGCTGCGACTTTGTAGCTACGCATTCCAAGTCGGGGTCGTCGGTGCTGTGTTTGGGATTGGGGGTGGCGTGGTCGAGAATATCGATGGCCGAGTCGGCACCGGAGGAGGGGGCGTCGACGAAGCCTTTGTAGTTTCTGTTGTGGGAAAGAGCTCGTTAGTGCCGTCCCAAAAGATAGTAGCAAGACGCTAGGGCACTGTACATTATTGTTGTGTAGTCAAATGGTTCAAAGAGTGTTTCTATCATCCGGTGCAACTCGTCTGTCCGGATCTCCTTGTCGGTAGCATCGTCTTTGAGCTGGACCCTTGGCTTCTGCCGCCTGGCTCGCGCCTCTAAAGGTGCCTCTTCCAGCAATAGCTCCTCCAGATCATAAGTAGCGTCAAAGTTGGTCTTCTCGCTCGAAGGTATGAAGACTGGTTTGATTTGCTTCTTTTCCAGCATTTCGAAGTCGATCCTTCGGAAAAAGGCATGGTCGGTAAAGGTTTCCCACCCGATAGCTCCTATTCGTTTCCGCCTATCCTTTTCCAATAATGAGCTTATGGCGTGGTAGCAAGGCATTGAGACGGCCGGCTGGGTGACAGGGTAATTGGGCGAAGCCTTGAGGATTTCCTTCTCCAGCTTTTCATGGCCATGTGAAGTGAAAGGCCTCTGAACTCAGTGAGCAATAAATCATAAAAACTAAACGAGGTGTGCCTACCTTGTTGTAGATGCATTCATAGAACGTAACTCCTAGTGACCACCAATCCACCTCGGTCAAGTACCCTGTCCCAGCATAGACTTCCGGAGCAAGATACGCAAGTGTGCCAGACTTGCTGTGTAGTTGTTTTTCCGGTTTGTATTCGGAGGCAACATTCTGTACACCGTTAGCGCTCGTCTAGAGTCTTCCATCTTTTTAACCAGAGCATACAAAATCTGCCAGATGCACATGTCCGTCCGAGTCCAGCAAGACATTATCTGGCTTCAGGTCCCGATGAACTATGCCTTGCGAATGGCAATATCGTAGCGCGCAGCCCAACTCTGCCATCCAGAACCGTACTGCATCTTCCGTGAATGTTTTCCGTGAGATATGAAATCGCAAATCGCCGCCATTCATTAGGTCCACAACAATGTATCTGTCGGCTGTTAGTCGAGTGACGTTGGGATCTAGGCTTCGCGGGAGTCGTACAGATATTCGATATCCTGGAAGCTGTACCGCAAATTGCAAAGAAAGGGATGGTTCAGGTGCTCCAGCATCCTCCGCTCTCTGATGATGTTCCGCACGCTCTCCGATCGGACCACTACATCCCATGTAAGCCTCTTCGTAGGTCCAATCTGACAAGTCCATCTACCAACCTTCATCTTTGCGTATGTATTTCAAGGCAAAGGTCAAGCCAGTATCCTTTCTCTCGACGATGCGAACCTTGCCGAAGGCGCCCTTACCCACCACACGCAGGAGCCGGAAGTGATTGAGATTGACTGCAGAAGATATTTGTGTTAGCTATGTGACCATGGATCGATATCCTTCCGCCTAGTATGTATGACCACATGATAGCGGCGTGCTCTAAAGCAGTTGAGGGCATTTCCACCAATGCCAAGGTTCATGAATCAGATCCTTACCTTCGTCGGTGAACACGACGGGCTTGCCATTGGAATTGCCCATTGGAGGTTGGCGATTATGGAGAAGGATGCATCAGATGCATCTGAAAGCCTACGAAAATGTATGGTGGGATGAGGGAAATCCCGGCGAGCTGTCATTCACGCAATGCCCAATGCACAGGTGGAAAGTGACTGCTAGGATATATCAGAAGAAGAATGGTGGCAGTTATGGTGGCAGATATGGTGGCAGATAAAAGACATGTCGTTGCAAAACGCTATGCGGTAATCAATTTAGTCAGGTCCAAGCAGGCGATCTGCGGACTGTGGACTCACTTTGGACGGGGGAAGATGAGCCAATGGAAATTGACATCAACCCAGCACCACCAGCCTGGAGAAGGTGGCGTTTGGGCTGAGAGAAGCCGAGCTCCTGATTTGTTCGTCTATTCCTCCATGCACTTCACACTCCCCCACTTGGCACTTGGGCGAATCAAGGGACCTTCCCTGGCCGTAAACCACGTGGCCTTCTATGCGCGCACGCTTACTGCCTCCTACAGGCGCACCGTGGCCACAGCGAGTTTCAAGGGGGTGTTTCATCTTCTTCGCACTCCATCACACTCCATCACACATTCACACCATGACTCACCCAAGCTTTGTCATCAGTACATAGTATTCATCTTCGTCCACCACCAAGGGAAAGTATGTACGGAAGGCTACAGTAGGTATATACAAGAAGAGGACTGACCCTCCCGCGCTCAGGCCCGGGCCATCCAGCACAAAAAAGGAGAGCAAACGCCCAGGCCGCATGCGATAACCCTCTAACATCCTCTACCCAACATCGGATACACAGAGGAGAACGCCACGACAGTGCTTGAGATGGATGTCCAATCAGAAACGAGCGCGATCGGGCTGGGGAGGAGGAGAGTAGCTGGATTTGACGGCAGGCGATATAGGGGGTCGCTGGCCGATTCGATGGTAGCATGATCGTGAGCACGCGGCTAGAGTTCGCAGTCTGTCAATCAGCGATGTAACTGCGCTTGCCTACGAAGCGCTCAGCTTGCTAGCCGGAGTCAGAGGCGAACTTGGGAGAATAACCCAAAGAGACTGGTAGCTGTATGGAGGTATAGCTTTCAAGGCTGACTGGCCTCATTAGCTTGCTCGAGATTGCCAGATTGACCCGGATCCTGCGGAGTGGAATGAGCGTGCACAGCATCATTGTCGAGGTTGTTGAGCCGCTCTCGCTCCCTGTCGGTAGGATCATCTTTCGGCTGTGCAGGATATGACGCCGCTGCGTTGGAGTATGCAACAGGCGCATGGATAGAAGGCTTGGTGGACGCCGAAAAAACATCGGGCTGTCGTTTGCAGAACCAACCGCCTTGTTCCCACTGGCCAGGCTTATAGAGACATGCCGCTCGAATATCTTCTTCGACGATGCCAGCGAGCAGGACGCCGAGTCGCTTGAAGTCGATGGGCTTGAGGATCCAGCCATCGAAGCCTGCGTCGATATACCTTTGGCATTCTCTTTCGACTAGTGAGGCCGACACTGCAAAGATTGGAACCCGACCGTTCAAGGCTGCTCGTTTTGACACAACTTCGTCAGGGTGACACTTTTCGAAAGATCGGATCATCTTGGTCGAAGTCAGACCATCCACGATGGGCATCTAGTATGAGGAGTAAGCAGATGAGATGCTATATTGAAAGAAATGGTAAATGACCTGCATGTCCATCAAGACCACATCGATGAATGCGGGTCTTTCTCCATATGCGCTGGAGCATTCTTCACCGTTGATGGTCAGAAGGACTTCGTGGCCTATCTTCTCGAGTCTTTTCTGTATGATCTTGCTGTTGATCGGGTCATCTTCCGCAACAAGGACACGGAGGTTCTCAGCATCAAGCGGCTCTTGTTTCGTGCTCCTATCAGGGAGCTGGAATACGATTCGCGACGGCGTGCGGGCGGAGAAGTCTGGCGGAGGGTGCTCAATGCCAGGTGAACCCAGGCTAGTTTCTCCGGGCATGCGAATAGGTTTCACGGGGGTCTTTGAGTCTTTCACGTTCGCTAGCCCTGGACCTTGCCGCTGCTGAAGCGCCTGGTCTGAGGTTAATGGGGGTGCCACATTCATGGAATTGGCTTTTAGGATTCCGCTAATGGGTCTTCGAGAAGATGAACCCAGTCTATGGTTAACATAACTCGCTGATCGCGGTCCTTCTTCGTCTGCGTCGCCTGCGCTAGCCATCGCCATGTGTGGCTCCTGGATAGCTTCTATGAGCCGATCCACGTCGCTCCTTGCGCTTGATGCACTTTTATGACTCTTGATGCTTCCCAAGCTGTGCACGCTTTCTGAACTTTTGCGGTGCACTATCTCTTTAGGAGTTGCCGGCGCCGATGGCTTTTGTGCACTTTTGTTCACCAGCATCACTTCGCCCATCTCGAATGGGGGCGTGGTAGGTTGATTTGCAGGGGGGCCAACGCCGGCTGCCTTTGCGTCTTCCAGTACTGCTGCCTTTGGCTTATTATCTGGTAGATCAAACCCAAACTGTATCACGAAGCGGGAGCCTTTGCCTTCTTCAGACTTTAATCTTAGCTGGCCATTCATGTTCCGGACTATTCGCGCGACCAGTGCAAGGCCGAGTCCTAGGGTGCTCTGAGACTGTTCTCCCCCTTTAATAGCTTTGGGATCAGGAGCCAGCTTCTCCTGTAGTCCTTCATCACTTTCAGTCTGTACTTGCTCGAGGTCCCTGAAAAGCGCATCGAGTTTCTCGGGACTCATTCCGATTCCTGTATCTAGAATTACGATATCGATTTCGACGTGATTTCCCTCCTGGTTTGTCAACCACATTTCTACCTTGACAGACCCCTTCGATGTGTGTTTGATCGCATTAGCCGTGACATTTGAGATAGCCTGTCGGACGCGTCTCTGGTCCCCTAAAACTAGTTGGGGTACCCCTGGATTTTCGATGACCTCGAAGTCAATCTTCTTGCGTTTGGCGTCGCCGGCGAACGAGTCGGTTGCTTCCCTTACAGTAGCCGGTAGGTCAAATACTTCATCCTTGATAAGATTGTGACCTTCCTCGGTTTTGGTCAAGTCGAGAAGATCGTTAATAACGTATATGAGAGACTTGGATGCCGAATGTGATCTGGATAGATTGTCGCGGGTTTCCTGATCGATTGCTCCCTCTAGTGCAATCTCGAGATAATTAATGATGGCGTTCAATGGCGTTCTGACCTCATGTGCCGAGTTCGCAAGTAACAGCTTGGTTAGCTCGCTGTTCTGCAAGGCCACTTCCTTTTGCCTCCAAACCTCGATGAATTTCCCATAGACCAAACATAGAACTGCAGCTGTTTCGATTTGTTCTTCAGTCCATTCGCGACACTTGCCGACCACAGTTTCGCTCCAGGTCCGGAAACTTTTTCTTGGCTCGAGGTAGCCTTCCGTCCCTTCCTTGACAAATTTCTCGTAAGGATTGCCTGCCCATTTCACCTCCCGTGTTTGGCCCTTCCGAAAGAAGACGATGAAGTCGCTACCCGTTACCGACAGAGGAACAAGTAAGAGGCCAGCGATGACAGAGAAACCAGGAGAATACCGAAGGTCAGGAAAATTCACTCGGATGTCTGTAAAATTGGTAACACACGTGATCTTTCGGAGGCGTAAATACTCTAGCAAGGCGAGTGCCTCTTGGGTCTGTTCCAGCTTGCCAAGAATCTTCGTCTCGTCACGAATAGAGAGAAGGCCGTAATCAGCATCGAACAATTTCAAAAGGTCGTCGGACGACGCGATGATGTATCCGCTGGGATTGCTTTCGGTAGGGACGGTATTGATAAGCTTCCTAGCTTGAAGCCGCGATGAGTACGATAACCTTTCGATATTGCGGGAGGCAGAATCGCCCACTAGTCGGCACATCTTGCGAATAGGGAATGACACTCGCATGCCCTTGGAGCCATAAGAGTGGCATGCGATTAGGCCCCAGAGCTCGTTGAATGCATTGATGGAGATCGACATAGAGGCTCGGACCGCCATGTTTGAAAGATACTTGATGTGTATGGGGGACATTGCTCTCAGGTAAGCAAATGTTAGATCTAATGGCGTCTCAAGATCTTCGATCGTTCGACATACCAGACGAGCAGTCTCTTGAGCTCTGTCGTAGAGCAAGCGAACTTTATTTACCTTGTAAAGATCTCGAGCTTGTTTGGGTATGTCGGAAGCAGGAAAGTTGAGACCTTTGTAAAGATCTTTTGTCGCCCGCGGATCTACAAGCTCGGTCACTACCCTGCCATTCCATGTCTGGTCAAACTGGTAGATCATGACACGATGAAATCCTGTCAACTCCTTGACAACTCCAACCAAAATCTTGAGGAACGAATCGAGACTTGGAGCGTTGGCGAGCTGCTCTTGGACTTGAGACATTATATTGAAGACCTCCATTGCTGCAGCCTCGCCTTTCCGCTTCCGTGCACCTCTCAAAACGCGTAATGGCCTACTGGTGTTGACGGTGCTCTCGGCATATTCTTCTGGTGTGGGATCGCTACCCAACGTGTCTTCAGGAGGCTCTGGGGTTGCTTCACCAGCGGGTACCAAGGGGTTGATAGGATCGTCCTCAAGCTCGAACTCGCAGATAATCAAATCTCTGTTGTTTTCATTGGTATGCATTGCACACCACATCTTCTGCAATATTTGTGCAGGCGATCGTATAGCCAGGGTAAACACTTCAGGCCCATTAGTGGCCGGGTCTGCATCCTCGTCCTTGATGAAGTCAATGTGATCGAGTAGGTTATCTGTCTGCTCTTCAGAAAGTATGTCGCAGAAACTGTCGAGGGCAAACAGCTGCTTTGGAGTATAGCCAATGATCCTCTTGGAGTTTTCGCTCACAACTCTGACGAGCAATTTGCCCTCGTCAACCTCTTGCAATGCAATCAATAAGCCGAATCCCTGTACGGCGCCCGGTATGTGTATAGGCTCATCTTCACAGCGCTGAAGAGTATCTCCGTCTCGGCCAACAATGACCGCATGGCCTCCCTTGGTCACAACGTGTTTGAATCGCGCTGTAAGAAGACCACCAGTATCATCTGCCTTACTGTTTCTTGTAGAGTCTGCTATGCTTGACTTATCATCACCACCGTATCGGGCTGTAGTCTGTGATGTGGTAGACGAGATGTCAGCGAAAGTTTGCATTTGCCTGGAGCCTCCCATTCGCTCTCCTGCACTTCGGTCCACACGACCCTGGACAGACGGCACTGGTGCTTCCGATTCCCGTGGCCGATGTGAAGGTGAGTCGACTGACATCATCTCTGGTGAGGATTCATATGAAGGTGCTCTGCCACTAGAAAACCGGCGGGCGTCGGTCTTGCGATCGCTCGCCGCACTACTTGGTAGAGACATTTGAGGAAAACTATCGGCCCCAATTGTATCCATCTTCGCCGTTGGAGTTGACGCATGGTCCACTGACACAACAGACCTTATAGGAAAGACACGATCGGTGGTAGAGGGACTCAAAGGGCCAGAGGGCGAGTCCACAGAGTTCGACATGGGCGAGCTGAAGTCCCGTACACTTGGGTTCCATGGTGTAGAGTGTGGCTCGTTGGAGCCGGAGCCCCATGGAGCTTGCTCTCCCGACTTTGACCTGAGGTTCGGTCGTTGATGGAGGGATGAAGCCGGGGATCCGTCCGTCGTAGCGGAGTCCGCCTCCGTAACTTTTTGTAAGGACTCTGGCCACATCTTCGAGGACTGTACCTCACTGGAAGCACGGTGGGAGTGGTGGCTGTCAAGCAATCTAAGGAAGGGTCGTCCTTGCTTGTTATTTGACGACCGAGCCCACTAGGGCGAAAGGCGCTCGAGGCGGAGAGAGAGTCATGATCTTACATGTCTAGAGCAATAGAGGGGGCGTTGTACCCTTGAGGGAGAAAGCATGGAGGATGCAGAGCTGCTGGAGGCAGACGAAGCATTGGTGTGAAAGTACATCTAGTTCTATCATGTGTGGCGTTATTCAATGCCCAGCTTCACTTCAACCTCAATCATCTTCGTAGATTGGCTGACATCCTTTCTCTCCCCCCTGCTTCTCCTCCTCTACCATCGAGAGTTGATGTTGCGATCACATAAGGTAGAATAGTCACGGTACTTAGTGAGCGGTGTTCCACGCTTGTCCCTTAGGCTTGGATCTCTACGCCGCAGGCGCCACATCGTCTGGGTCGACCCCTCCAATCGTGTCCAATCCCGGCACCCTCAGTAGGCCGCCCCGAGACCCCACCAGAATGCTCCCTGAACCCAAGGTCACGGCCAGGGGTGTCCGAAAATATGTTCGTCGTGTCAAGAACCAGGGAAGCACGCTGAGCACACGACATGCTCGAAAACGTTACACCCAGCAGCTTTGTCGCGATTCTCAACCAATGAGGAATGGCTAGAGTCCGCTTGCGCTTGACGTGTGATCGACAGAGGAAATTCAAGTTGGATAGCCGTTGTGTTATGGTAAAACGACCATGGCTGACTATTCCCCATATTTGTAGGATCTGTTCTAGGTTATCACCACTCCTCGCCGGAGCAGATAACCTGTCCCCTATGTTCCATCTCACAGTTGCCATGACCTTTTGCTCTGAGTCTAGCATGACGTTGAAGAGATGAAATACACTCATGTCATACATCCTCCGCTTTCTCGCTCAATCGTTGTGTCTTCTTGAAACATGGCCTCATCAAGCAAGGAACCAAGCAGACTGGTCAATGTTCTGGTCGCTCAAGATATCATGCCAGATACTTTCCTGCCAGACCAGATCGCGAGACTCGTGAAAGTCCGAAAGAATATCAAAGCAAGGACCTTAACCTGGCACCCAGGGCTCATTGGGGGCAACTGGGAATTGCACGATTCTCATGGACGTCGAAAGAAACATATGCCCTCCGACGAACTGGTCGAATGGGCCGACCTCCTTGTTGTGGTATGCATGGGTGCTGGTCATTTGAGCAAAATGTTACAAGGAGGAACTGATGTCTTCCTGCTTGAGCTTCTGAGGTCTTGGGATGTCTCGAAAAAAATACTCCTGGTCCCTGGTATGTCTTGTGCCATGTGGGAAAACCCAATGACCAAGAAGCAGTTAAACAAGATCCGAAAGAAATGGAACTGGATCCATGTCTTTGAGCCTGTCTTGTGGCACAGCCGAACTGAACAAAAGGATGTGGGTCGAAACTGGGTCGGCTTGGAAGAGCTCGTTGAAGGGGTGAAGAATCGGGCAGATTTGATATCTATTGGCCACGATTTGGAGCTCCTACCTATCAATCAGACAGCGATTCATGCCCGTCCGGATCAGATGCGATTGCCCTTGGAGATCTGGTCATTGATCTTCGAGTATGTTGGCGATTGGGAAATTGCAAAAGCCCTGAATATTTACACCAACCTGCCAAAGCCGACGGAATGGAAGGCCCATAGCGCAAACGCTCCCGGGTCTGCAAGAGATGTACAACGCACAAGTGACCTTGAGTGGGCCATTTTGATTGGTACCTATTCGCAAGTCGTTCAGTGGTTCACGCTTCATCCACCGTCACCTAGATGGCTTTCTAAACTCAGCGTAAAACTCATCATCAAATTTGCACGCACTGATGTTCTTTCTTATCTCGAATCATATCACATGGACCTTTTTTGGTCCACTTTTGGCCACACTTTACTTCCCACCAAGGCATCTGCAGTGTTCGGGAAAGTTGCAATACTGGACTGGTGGAAAACGTCACCGTCTTTTTTGACGAAAGAATACAATGTCGAAGCTCTTGATGCGGCGTCTAAAGCTGGCTTCATCCATATTCTCGAATGGTGGCGTGCTTCCGGTCTCCCTCTACGCTACACGGAAGCAGCGCTCGAACAGGCATCGTCGAGAGGTAGCCTCGAAGTCCTCGAATGGTGGCGCAACGCCTCGCTCTTACGGAGTGACCCAAACGGTATGGAAGTTGAGCAGCCCAGTCCCACCACTCCAAACGGTGGTGAACCAGAAAGCAATGTGACCACAAGATCCAGCGGTACTGTGGATCACCTTGTGCATCCAGTTCCACTTCGCCTTAAAGTTGGCAAATCGATTATCTACGCTGCTCAGAACGGCCAAGCTGCCGCTCTCGAATGGTGGGTCAGCTCTGGGATCCCGACTGCTCATGAGGAGACTGTCGCACGTATTGCGTCGGCCAACGGCCATGTCAACGTCTTGCAGCTTTGGAAACATTGCAAAGGTGAGAAGATGCAATACGATAACCAAGTACTTGTCGGACCTACCAAGAATGGGCACGTGGATGTGCTAGAGTGGTGGAAGGAGAGTGCGTATACAGTAGAGTACAAGACCTGTGACATCGAGGAAGCGCTGGAAGATAGTCTTGGAGGATCTGGGGAAGACAGGATCAGAGCTTGGTGGGCTCGAAACGGACTGAACCTAGGAGTGGGGACCAGCGAGTGGATGAAGGTCAAAGTCTTATGAAAGAGCTGGCAGCTTCGAGGAATCTGTCAGTAGCCCGCTCATCGTAGCAGCTAGGCGTCGCGGCTCCCAACGTCTGGACGACTCCAGTACGGACAGGCCCATACCGCAGGCCCACTTAGCCACAGCTTGGCAGACATTTGTGTGGGGCGATGTATGTTTACCTCCACAACTTTTACGCACAATGCCCGGTTAATATCGTTAGGAGACTAATAACGTACATATATGCTACACTTAAGTTCGCACTTACTGGCTTATTATCATAATACGTAGTGGTGGGGGTAAAAATATCACTAGTAAGGTAGATAATTTTGGCTGTCAGCCCGCGCATCCTAAGTGTGGCTTAGCCCAAATTTCAGTGACGTGGGCCTGTGGTATGGACCTGTCCGTACTGGAGTCGCCTCCCAAGATCTGGAGCACAATTATCGGGCGTAGCATTTTTGGGGGTTGATGCCCGGGATATAGCTATACTTTCTTCGATTTGTGCCAAAATTGTAGGTTCTACAAAGGTTCAGCAGATTCTAGGAAGGGTGAGCGGGAGATAGGATTTTGACAGAAATCAGAGGATGGTATGCTTTCAGTGTTTGTTGTAGAATATATGCCAAGAGTCTTAGTGGTTGCCATAGGCTCAGAAGCGAGCATCTCAGCATCAACAAGTGTAGCTTCCCGTTTCTAATCTCCCTCCACCACAACTAAGCTTGACCACTTCACACTCTTTTGGAGATCTAGAACGTGGCAATGTTCTCCGGACAAGTAAATGCGAGCGTCATGTTATCTTTATGAAGAGTTGTTCGCTAGAGTGGGACGTGAGGCACGTCGCGTGCATCGACATCTAAACAGCCCCTCCTACTGCCCCCACCACTGAGGGAACCCAGCATTTTTACGCATGGCAGCAGTATCCTTATCACAAGCCCCTCATAAGCTCGGAGGCATGTCAAATCGAAGAGTCCCTCTCGGCAATGTTCCCAACGCTGTTAATTCACCTTTCCGCGCTGTAGCCGCCGCGGCTTCCAAACGCTCCAGAGAACAGCTTGAAGCCCAGGAAGACCTTTCATATGATGTCCAACCGCGAGCAAAGAGACAAGCTTTAGAAGGTGGACGGCCGAGCCAAAGGACTCCTCCCCGGAAGCAAGCATTACAGTCACTGGAAGGCCGAGTATTCAACAGGCGACCCACCAATGCTCAGCCCACTGCCTTCGAGAGGAAGCTCTTAGCAGCGAGAGAGGACAAATCAAAGCAAAGAGTTGACAGACAAGACAAGGCGTCAAACGAGCAAAGGGGCGATATCAGACAATGGCAGAAGCACTACAAGAAGCTCTTTCCATCCTTCGTGTTTTACTTCGAGAGTGTGCCTGAGGACGTTCGCGTCTATTGTTCGAAACATGTCAGGTCGTTAGGAGCAGTGAGTCTTCTTTCCTGGTATGACAATGATGATCATTGCTGAAGATTCACAAAACATCAGAGAGAAGAGAAATTCTTCTCCAGAGAAGTCACCCACGTTATTACGACCCGACAGATTCCCGTTGACAATGATCCCAAAGATTCAACGGACGTTGCTACACCATCCTCCACGTCAACAAGTTCACAGCCTTCTAACCTATCTCGCACGATCAACCCGTCTTTACTCGATAGACACTCAGATTACCATGGTGAGCCACTCCAGTCGAGGAACCGGTTCACATTCGACGCAACTGCGAGCAAAAGGGCCCCGCTGGGTAACGCTCGCGATGTCGAATCACGAAAAGGTGCCGGCAACACCGACATACTTTCGAGGGCAAAAGAGATGGGTATGAAAGTATGGCCATTGGAAAAACTACAACGGGCAATAACCACAATGTTCGAAATCCCAATAGAGTCGCAACTACATACTGGACCAGGCATGCGTGCGAAGGGTACATCCGCTATCAGCAGAGGCGATCGTGAAGCCGAACTATCGCGCATGCTTAGAAATGAACGGATAAATGGTCCTTCAGATCGGGATTCGAGCATTGCTCTCAACGAGACTGTACCATTCAAGGGATACCATATTTATATTCGAGATATGGACGAAAGGACGAAACCAATAATGGTCAGAGACTACCCTAAACCAGCTCAAGACGAGCTTAGTGAATGGCCTCAATTCCAATGTGTGGGGATTGGGAAGTGTCCATTTGTCCCAGAATCAAATCCTTCCACGCGACAAGAGCACGAAAAAGCCAAAGCCCGCGAGGAGGAACTTCGTAGAAGGACGAAGGTACAGACTCAATCAGCTCCGCGGACTCGTGCTGCAGCAGTCCGTGACGATGCTGAGCCTCAGTCTGTCAAAAACCCTGGGCATCACAGACCCCTCGCAGAGCTAAGGGACGGAGGCAACGCTTCAGTGCCACCACCATCAAGAATGCCTACTCAAGCTTTCTGTCCGCCACCAAGAATCAATGCGAAGATCATAAGTCCTGCAAAGGCGGCAAGGAATCCTATAGCAAACATTGGTACATGCCTCTTCGGAGGAGAGCCTGCTGCCTCCGGCATACAGCCATCGAATATCACTTCTGCGATACGGTCACAGATGATTTCATCCACAGCGGCAGCACCAGGTGCCAAGGCCGGTACAAGTAAAGAAGTGCATGGTCTGAAAAGGAAGGTGTTGGAAAAGAACAGTGGACCTGCCCCTGCCAGTATCCAGATCAGACACGGACCAATCGATCCTATCGGTGACGGTCGAGCTGAGAAGACTATTCCCGCAGCAAGGCACTCTAGACGACAAGCGCAGGAACCACTTATCCACATCGACGAGGAGACGACGCACTCCGAGGCAGATGAGGACGTGTGGATGGCTCAAGAAGTACGAACTAAGAACAAGCAGTCGACGGAGGTTCTAGAGAAGAAGAACGCCAAACCTGGGTATTGTGAAAATTGCCGGGAGAAGTACGATGATTTTGATGATGTGAGTGCACTTCATGCCATTACTTTAAAATCTAACAGTGTTACCTAGCATATCGTTGGTCGCAAGCATCGCAAGTTCGCTCTTACACAAGAGCACTGGAAAGATCTTGATCGATTACTTTCCCATCTCGGGAGGCGACTCAAGGAGCAAGATTCGGATGACTTTTGATCATTCTGGCACGTTCAGTCGCTCACATCATGCATCGAATCCCTCGTACATTTTCCATACGCCGTCATGGTTATGGGCGTTCAACTTCTGTCTAACCTGTCATTCCCTATTCACGCTTTGGTCTTGCTGCACCATAGGATGGCGTCCAAAAATGGTGGCTTTCCCTTGCTTACAATACCATTCTGCATTGATGTGTCCATAGCATCTGCGTCTTGGCGAGCGTGCATGTAGATATATGACCTGCATCTACAAGGCGCCTTCTTTTTTGGTATGTATCTAACCTCTAAGGGGGTAAACAGGATGGGAGTAAGTAGACAAACTAATTGTTCGAAATGCGATCGCCCATGCCAGACTTACCACTAGAGACAGTGTGAGCACCGAGGCAGTACTGCTGGGAATGGTGTTTATCACAAGTATCTATTGCAATGATTGTATAGTGTGTTGGAGTCGACCGCACGCCTTTAGGATTCGCTTCATAGGCTTATTCCTAACCCAGCCACTAGATTGATACCCCTGATTCATTAAATCTGCTTCTTTTCCAAAGTTTCCCGCACCCTCCAAAAGAATGTCGTTCTAGAACTTTAATAGAATATCATCTAATTCCTAATAATCTAAACTACTCTAAATTCTTAAAATGTATAGAATATATAATTAAGAAGATATCCTTAAAGTCTAAGAGCTTTCCTAATTATCGTTTTTATGTGATACCTAATTATTATAAATCTTGATATTTCGTGAACTCCGCAAGAAGAGTTACCTCGGCTAGAATTTTATAATATAGAAAATTAATCTCCTCCTCCTTCTCTATAAATACTCTAGATAATTAGATTCTAGAAGCTGGAATAGATATCTATATAATAGTAGATTACGTTATAAGAGTTTTAGGCTATCTCACTACGTGGTTATTACGTAGATATGATTTTAGATTTTAGACATCATTGACGGTAGGTGGGATTTCAGTTTCCAAAAAGAAGCAGATTTAATGAATCAGGGGTATATGATGTTTCGCTGGGGTAACAGAGGGTGCTCAGAAAGCTGATGAAGCTTGCTTTCGCACAGAAAAGTGGAATGTCATGGACTTACCACCGTACCCACTAGCTGCCGCATATTTTGATATACACAGGTAGCTATTCCAGCCTCATCTCCCTCACCAACCACAACAATGTCCACCACCCCACCCCCCTCCCACCCCGCCCCCATCCCCGACGACCACGAATCCGCCGCCCTCCCCCTCCCCCTCTCCGCCTCCTTAATCCTCACATCCCTCCCCCAAGACGCCCACACAGCCCTCGCCCGCGCCAGCGACGACGTCGACGGTATACCTCCCAAAGGTTTTATTCCTCTCTCCCTCCCTCCATCCTCTCTCACCCTAATCACATCCACAACCCCAAAGATAGCCCATTGATTATACTTTCTTATGACAGTAACAATCCGCTTCCAACCCGTCGGCTCCGCGCCGCATCTCAAACAGCGCATTTTCAAAGTCAGCTCCGCGAATCGATTCGAGACCGTGGTGAGCTTTTTGACGAAGAAGTTGGCGGCGCAGAGGGCGGGGGGGGAGGGGAAGGTGGGTGCTGGTGCAGGTGGGGGTGGGGTGTTTTGTTATGTGAATAGTGTGTTTGCGCCTGGGTTGGATGAGGGGGTGGGGGGGTTGTGGAGGGTGAGTGGTGGTTTTTCTTTACTTGTTGGCGTGCTGGGGATGGAAAGGGGTGGAGAGGGGAGGGATTGGGTTTTGGGTATTCTAATTGGGAGAATTGCTGATGGGGTTGGTTTGTAGTGCTTTAAGACGGACGATCAGCTTATTGTTGCTTACTCGATGACGCCGGCTTTTGGTTGAGTATGGCTGAGAAGGTTGGTGGTGGTAGAAGTCTGTGTCGGCTGTAGTTGGTTGTAGAAAGGTCTACTACATGTTGAGGGTGATAAGCACCGGGTGCTTGAAGGAGGCAGTATGGAAATGTAGGTAAGACTTCTATTGATCTTTGCAATATCTATGCATCTCTAATTATCTAACTAAACCAGGTGTGTGGGAATCTAACATAGCATCGACATCAATGGATAACAAGACGACATCCTGCACATTGAGGTCAATGAAAACCGCTAAAACGCTTTGACAGACAGGAACAGACGGCTGAAGTCGGGTATAGGGTACAAAGATAGAACCCGTGGGTCATGGTTTGGAATCGATGAGCTTTGCGAAGTCGGCGAGCTCTTCCGCGGGCATTGGGTATGTGTGTGCTGGAGCTGGGTACTCTCGGCTTTTCACCTCGGCTATTTTCATGTTAGAAGGGCCGACGGCAGGCAACGAGAGGTATAACATACTTTTGTACTGTTCTATAGCTCTTATGCTCTCGCCCCAGACGTTCCCGTATTGCTTGACGAATTTGGGTAGGAATCGCCCAGGAGGGAAATTGCCGGACATGTCAACTTGAACCAGCACTTGGCCCGAGCAGCCGTTGCCAGCACCAATACCTATGGTTGGAATCTTGAGCTTCTTCGTGACTAAGCTGGCAACCTCCGCCGGCACGGCTTCAAGGACGACAGCGAAGGCCCCGGCTTCTTGTACGGCCATGGCGTCTTCCAAAACCTTGATGGCCCCTAGTGTTGTCTTGCCCTGGACTCGGAAGCCTCCTAGGGCATGCTGTCGCTGAGGGGTTAGACCAACGTGGCCTAGGACCGGTATACCTGCTAGAGTGATGCGTTCTATAGTTGGCGCCATTTCAAGACCGCCTTCGAGCTTGATGCCTTGCACTCGGCCTTCCTTGATAACGCGGATGGCGGATCCCAGGGCTTGCTCAGGGGTTATTTCATATGAGCCCATTGGCAAGTCCCCAATCTATCTAGGCATTAGCTGAAATCCAATATCGGGCAAGAAAGGTCTTTGGCAGCTTACTGTGAAGGCCGACTTGGTGGCACGTGCCACACTTCTGCAGTGCAGAATCATTTCCTCCAGTACCACTTCGCTCGTGTCTTCCATGCCCAGTGCTACCATGGCCAGACTGTCACCCACCAGGATCATATCCATGCCAGCATGATCAGCGACGTGAGCACTTGGGAAGTCGTGGGCCGTAATCATGGTGATCGGCTCGTTCTTCTTATGAAGGGCTTGCAATGTGTTGATAGTGACCTTGTTTCGTGGTACGGTAGGCGGTGAGCCTAAAGGCGAATGAGACGATTGTCGAGTCTGACATTGTGAGATTGCGACCGGGCGCACAACAGCGCAAGACGGGGAGCTTGTCGGTTTCAAAAGGGCCTTTTGTAGAGTTCTTGATCGCATGAGACGATGAGCCATTGCTTCAACCTGGTTCTTTCGCGAATATCTGGAGTTTGATCGATGAACGAGATGACCAAGCGGCTCTTGATGAAGATGACAGATCCATTGTTCCGGCGGTGGGTTTGCGGGTTTTCCATGGTGAGAGCCATGATGGTATATTCATTGAATTTCTGGTCCTGGGAAGGATGACTTTGTTGAACACCAAATTTAGCTTTGGTGTGACGATCCAGGAACAGTTTCCGCTCCTCCGAACCCCCACTTCGACTGTAGCAATAACACGATCGAGGCATCCGATGGTGTATCCTATAGAACTTTTGGTAAGTATGGGTCAGTACCAAAAGTAGTGGTTGTAGATGTTGACGAGGGGTTTTTCCTACGCCTTTATTAATGCGACACCGCTAGCCGGTATTAGATGCCTCCTACGACCACTCACAAGCAAGAATGAGCTTCAAGAACCACCATCTGCAGCCAGATTGACATTCGGCAGACTTAGCACTGAGAGTCAAGATCCTACAGCCAGTTTCAACTCCTTTGCCCTAACAACGACCCCATGGCGGACGTCCGATCCCTCCTCCGCAACGAGCGCGCCCAACGCCGCATCAATCACCCCCAAGCAACCTACACAGCTACCGGCACCCTTGAGTGCAGCGTCTGCCACATACCACTTAAGCTCGACCAAGAAGTATGGAACAAACATCTAAAATCTACACAGCATGCCATGCGGGCAGAAAGACTACGATTGAGTACCCCACGACAGCCTGAACCAGCTACGAAGACACGCGAAGTCAGTGCTGGCACCAAGAAGCGAAAAGCGGATGATGGGGAGGACGATTCGAGGAAGAGGACGAGGCCCGTGGTCGATTTGCCTAGACGTTTCTTTGATGAGATAGCTGAGACGATTAACGGCGATGCCAAGTCACGAATTGAGGAAGTAGCTCCATCACCTGCACCAGAGCAAGCGGATTCTCTAGCTCCAGCTGCAGTATCAACCACGCTTCCCTCACATCATGTGTCTATCTCCGCCAAAAGCCCAGCGATCGATGAAGACGAATGGGCAGCCTTCGAACGCGACGTCGCTACCCCACCACCTGACCCCTCTCTTCCCTCAGCATTCACCGCCGAAGCAACCATCAGCGCGGCACCCTTAACAGCCGCCGAAATCGCCGCACAGTCCAGGGAGCAGGCTAGTCTGCAAACGAAGGAGAAGAGGGAGGCGGAGGTCGAGGGAGAGAAGGAGGATGCGGCTAGGGCGCTGGAAGAGGAATTCGATGAGATGGAGGGGTTGGAGGAGAGAGTGGCTAGATTGAGGAGGATGAGGGAGGAGCTCAGGAACAGGAATGCTATACTTGTTGAAGGGGTCGTGAGAGCGGAGGATGTGGGTGAGGGCATGGATGAGAGAGGAGGTATGGTAGATGAGGGAGGTGACGATGAGGAGAGTGATGAGGAGGAGGATTTATATGGGTGGGGTAGTCTGGGACGCTGAGTGCCCACCCCGATGTGTATATTGTTTTGCAGCGATCTAGCGAGCGTTGATATCTTTATATGGGCCCATGGCCCCGTGGACAAGTTTTTGCGTACAACTCAGATCTGGAGAGTCGTCCAATGCAGCTCACCAAAGCATAGCACCACGTCACTTGTTCGAGTCACAGTAGCTGCAAAGAAGGCTTTGTACGTTAAAGAATCACCGATCCAATGCTGATAACGGGAGAGGATTTTGAGAACCGTTAAACAAGAAAGCGATTTCGAGTACTCGCATTGTCTGTGAACCAATCGTTTCTGCCCTCCTTGCTGCTTGTAATCTCACTGGCCATGACAGGACAGATTGCCAAAGCAAAAAGGACCCTTCCACTACACTCAAAGAGCCCTCCAAAAGCCTTCTTCGTTGCTTTCAACAACTTCTGTTCCACGCCATATCCAGCGATTCATATCTCCGAATGCGATCCTTCCGGACTCTGTTGAGCGTTGACACATCAGCGGTATTGATGTGAAAAGAAAGTATTATTTGTTATTGAAGAGAGCGTAAGTCCCGAAAAAAGGGGTAAGAAGGTAGCTCTCGTGAGCAAATAGCGCACGTAGTTCATGTATATTTGCGGTTTCAAACATCTGCGAAATTCCCAACTTACTGTCTGAAGAGATCACACATACTATAGTGAGTTCTGTTGGGCTGCAGATTAGCCATCATCATTCTGTCAAAGGTACTGTCTTTATTCGTTCAATGGGACTTGGCAACTAAAACGAATATGTTAACTCGAAATGAGGAGCTTTCTCACATATTTGACTTGCGTAACTTATACTGCTCGTCATTTCGTAGGGGCTTCAGTCTAATCATTCTGATTCACATGGCCCAATAACCCCTGCTTACTCACAATCATGGCCTTTTTGAGCTCCTCCTCACCCTCACGAAGCATACCTCTGCTATGTTGAAGAGCCCCGCTCTGCCGCTTTTTCTCCTCAGAAACTTGCTTTTGGCGTGAGGTAAGGGCTTGCTCCCTTCGTTCCCTACCATTCTGGGCTATGGTGTCTGCTTCCTTGGCCGTTGACTCAGTGGGTGCAGCCGGTAAGGAGGAAAGGTGGGCTTCGATGAGGGGGTCGCGGACGTTGCTTCTCAAAGAGATATAGCGCAAATCGGTCAACATGGTGGCTGGCAGAGTGTCGATGGTGGTTGATTTGTTGAGGTCGTTTAGTGGTATAGACTTCAGTAATTGGACAAGATCCCGTTTCAGTGTGCTCTCAGGAAGCTTGAGTCGGCTAATGTATTCTCGATACCACTTCTCTCGATCCTTGTCAGAAAGCTTCGTGCTGTGGATCTCGGGCTCCTTCTTGTACTTTCTTCGGAACTCTGGCCAGTAGAGCTTTGTATTAGCGTGTGACTGTAGGAAGGCAAAGTATGGTATCCGCGGATCTTTCTTCTCTTCGTTCTCTCGCTGCACTTTCAGGCGTTGGATGGTGTCTCGGCTCCATTCGTCCCAGACATCTTTCCTTGCTTTCATGTTTGTTAAGACTGTGTAGCGGTCATCTTCCACGATATGACCTGCCTCGATAGCCTTATCCCATGTTGTGTAGGGACTGATCTGATTGTCATTCAGCATGTCCTTGAAGAGGCTCTTAGAGTCCTCCTCGGTCAAGGCCAAACCCTCAGCACCCTCTTCGAGGTCTTCATCATCACCGTCTCCATATTCGCCTGGGTCCAGGCCGTAGTCTTCACCCATGGCGGCAAGCTGATATGCGATGTCATCCTCGTTGAACTCCACTGGCTGCTGATCCATGCCATCCTCGTCGGTCCTCTGCCGCTTCGGAAGGTGATCGTCTTCTTCGTCATCTGTGACTTCAACTTCTTCGTATTCTTCCCCATCGCTATCCAGTATCTTTTGGGAGGGCTCTTGAATGGCCGGCGTCGGGGCCGCTGCTGCTGTGGGGACTCCATCTCCTACTCTTGCAATCTCTGAGTCTGCACCGTTTTGCTCTGCATCTTCAACGTCGCTGAGTTCCCCCCTTGCTTTCCTCATGCGCTTTTCACGCTCCAGCCTGTCGTATTCAATCATAGCTTTCATGACATCAGGAGGAAATTTCCAAAAGCTCTCCTCACTTTCGGTGTTGTGTACAAAGCGCCTGCCGAGCTTCGTTTCAACAAGGAGCCATGATGGACAACCAGGTATGTGGAATTTCCTCTTCGGTCTGTCTTTGGGCTGAGGTCTTGGCTGATAGGCATGGTCTCCTCTACCACCACCCCGTCCTTGATGATGGTCGTTCTGTCTCAAAGTGGGATGGCTTAGAGGTCCGAATTGAGGGGCGCCTCCATTAATGTTAGTAAAATTCTCTGTAATGTAGGCATTGTTATATTGCTCCGATATTCCGCCAAAATCTGCATGGAATGGCTGTAAAATTTGTTGAGCTTGTTGGACAGGTCGGACATAAGTCGATTGTTTAGTAGTCTCGTTGTAGTAGTAGGGGGTTCCTTTGAACCCGTTAGCAGCAACTCAAAGACATGTGTGCGCTCAGCCAACTTACCACCAGGAGCTTTGTGCTGCGTCCATCCCTCTGGTATCGGAGGGAGCCCTACTGGCGGTTTGTACGTGGATTTGAGCATGTGAATCGAATCAAAAGCTTCAGCTGGGCGCTGTTTACCTCCAATAACATCCTAATTCGTATAACTGAATTGGTCGTGTGTCACGTTGTGGAGGATAGGGACAATGCAGAACTTGGCTGAGGCGCTATCTATCGGTACAACAGCTAGCTCTCACAGCAAGTTGGTACGGCCTTCAGGTGCTTTTATGAGGTACTAGCTTCATGAAAAATGGCTCCGAAGTCAATGAGCTACAGTGGGTTTCAAAGTAAGTAACTGGATAACTCTCAGTAATGGTCAAGGCTACAAGACCTGTGGTAGTCGCTGTGGATACAGGAGCTAGGAACAGAGACGGACCGAGGTACTCTCGGAATTACTACCGTGCCGAGCGTAGGCGATAAAGTCGGCCACGATTTTTGGACCGATCGAGGGGATTCAATGTTCCAACTCACCACGAGATACAAAGTCGACGTGTCCCAGGATTCCAATGTCATGGATCTACTCATATGTATTCATCATTCGAACCTTCGTGTAGATAACAAGAAGCGAATAATAATACCCTCGCTAATAATTTGTCCCTACGCTTCAAGCCTCGTCTTGCTTTTCGACCATTTCTCCTTGTCATGTGAGTTTGTCCCGTCATCTTCATACAGCCCGTGTTCGGAAATGTACGCTTCTACTTCGGCTGGTATAAGGTATCTAAGAATTTTGTTAGCCGCAAATTTGTTACGTCGTGGCCGAGTTTGCCCACTTGATACTCATATCGTGGCGTTTGAAAAGTCGGACCTTCTTGTATCAGCTATCGAAAGACATCAATGCGAAGATACCTGTTCAGACCTTGGTACTGCTGACGTCATTCTGTACAAGTTGCTGGATGACGTGTATGGATCCTGAGTACTGCTGCAAGGAGCTTATGGCGTCCTCGATATCAGTACTTTTAGTAGTGAGTGAGTCAGTCTCAGTCTCAGAAAGCAGAGCAAGGTTATTCAAACATACCCTTGCCGCTCTATGATAAAGAGAGGGAAACTTCCGAGGATGTGATCAAGGTCCTGCAAGGGTATATGAATTCAGCACGCGAGTTCCAGATCGATCAAATTGGACACCGAAGACCATCGGCGGGAGCGCAAGATATCTTGGAAGACCTTACCTTAGCGCTCCACACGCCAGGTGTTGACATCTTAGGATATGTCAGCACGATTTGCTGGTCTCCGTGAGTGGACTATGTACTGTTTGGATCAGATCTTCACCGAACGTTAGGGACGAATCTTATAGTCCACGCTCTTCTGCGTTCATTTACTAACCTGCACCAGCTAGAAGAGCAACATGAACTTCTTTTCTGTTACCCTCTTTGGTTCGAATGCCCCCTGTCTTGTTGACGCTTTCCGCAAAGTGGTCGAGAACAACCGCTGTGCTAAAAGATGGTGGAGTCAGTATTAATGCGTGTACAAGGTTGTAACGCAAACAATCTCTAAATGGGATGCAGCCTCCCCATCGTGTCATTGAGCAAGCGAGGGGAACTCAATTTGTCCACCAAGCATTGAGATTAGAGGGGACAGACTTACGGCGTGTAGTCCTGTATTCTGGCCTCCCAAGGATCCACCATGATCCATTCTGAGCTCCTTGAAGTTGCCAATTCTGTCATGTTTAGTCTAGCGAGTTTCTTCAGATCAGCTTTTCCTTCTGAGGACGCGAAAAGGCAATGAATCGAAAAGGAAGACCAAACCGAAAGTATTAGCTCGCGACACGTGTGGATCACAATGCATGGGCCAATGGAGCAGACAGCAATCGAGAGACCGTACCTATGCTCTGCGCTCGCCAGCCCAGCCTAGGGTCATGGATCATTATCACTGGTCGATAGCCAACTATTCAGCCTCTCCCTACCTTCTTGTACGCATCGCTGACTGGCGATAGATAACCTAGAGAGCCAAGGTTAGACTATGCATTACCGGATTTCTCTTGAAGTACCCCCAACAAGCTCGTAGGAATCATGCAACCTGATGTAGTCCTTGGCCATCTCGAACATCCCTGGCAAACTCGGGTCAGTGCTATCTGTCGATGCAAGCTTGGTGATACAGACTCAAGTGTAAATAGGTAATACTACGAGACTTGATTAGGGTATTGAGTCTGTGCCACACACAGACAGCTTACGGCGAGAAACTCCCACAGGCTACAAGGACCAGCGGCGTCTTTGACGAGTCCTCCATTATCTCCTTGAATCTGTCCATAGGGAAATGACAGTCCTCCGGACCGCTTGAGATATCGTGATCACTATTAGATGATGGGAATTCCATATTCGCACGGCCGCTATGAGGCAAATTGGTTTTGGAGAGGGTTCCCCCTGATCCAAATCTGACAGCGTGAGTACCCTGGACTCCCAGAGTTCTGTCTGCCCTGTAGAATGTTGGGCGCCTTGTGGACCCCGGTAGCCGTCGTAGCGATGTCCAATGGGGGTATCCAGGAATCAGAAATCGGTTGGTACTGAGTGATACACAGGTTTTCTTGCGGAATGTGTGAAGAGCGTCTTTTGCCTTTACCATGAACTGTGTTGAATAACGTGGTGTGTAAGGACAGATTGATGGGCCAAGGGAGGATTGACTGTAAGTCTACTCTGAGTCATGTATCGATACGCCGCAGTCGGCACTACTCCAGGGAATTCAGACTTCTGCCCAGAAGCCTTGTAGATTGATTAATGCGAAATATCAAACTTCAGCACGAAGAGGAGTGTTAGAAGAGCCAGTAGAAAGCAAAATAGTAAAATACACAAAAGAATAAGTCCGCTTGCATGACCTATGTAAGGTAATAATGTATTGCGGTTCAGGGTTCAACACTACTGTAGCGCCAAGCAATTTAGTCGAGGAATCTATCTGAAGCGATGCTCTGCAAGCTGTGCTGTCACACTTACTCGTATGAACCCACATTTGATTCGACATTTGACTGCAATATTATTCGTTGAAATCGCCAAGGAAAGCCCTGATATCGACTTCAAGGCGCTTGATGAAGCCGAAATGTGGTGTTAGGGCCATAGTGAAGTCCTGGATTCACCTCTCCTCTATGGAGGGTTGAATGCACCACATGGGCCGAGCTCCTTCCTCCAAGTTCGACAACACCTCTTCACAACATCTTTCTTCCGTATCTAGGTACTGAGCCCACTTACTCTTTCTTCACTCACTCCACATCCACCCTTCCCCTAATCCTATTAACAGCGGATCCTGCTTTCTCCCCGCACTGCTCGGCCTTCAATCATCATTTTGGTTCCCATAGCAGAAGCTCGACGCCATCCATTGCAGACCCAGTTTCTCATGTCTCCCAGGGTGACTCGCTCTGCAACGAAGCTTGCAGCAAATCCTTCGTCGGCAGCAGCCACTCAGTCCAACGTCTCAGCCTCGACGTCAACCGTTCCCCAGCCCCCCAGATCTCGTAAACGAAAAGCTCCGACAGATCGTGATCCCAGCCCGAAAAACACTCCAGGCGCGACACAACCTTCCCCAGCTCGACGCACAAAGAAACAGAAGATAGCAGCTGAGGAAGTAACGGCACCGGCTATTCCGAAGCCCGGTCGAGGAGTGGCTAAGCAGCCAGTTGTCATGGCAAAGCCAGGGTAAGACTCTTTTCAGGTTTGTCCTGACAAAGACTAATGTAAACAGGTCGTCTTCGGGCATAGCCGGGGAGAAGGAGAAATCCCCACCTGACATACCGGATACCTCGCGGCGGAAGTCAAGTCGGAGCAAAAAGAACGGTCAAGGTCCGTGTTAATCCACATCGTCCACATATTACCAAGCTGACACCAAGCTAGACCCAGAACCCTCCTCAATGCCTTCCACTTCGACGAAACGACCTAAAAAGCCAACAACTAAGAAGCCCGCGGATGTCGTTATGAAGGAGACAGAGGAGACTTCAAAGAGTGTTCCTGAAGGCACCGCCGAGGCCTCAGGAGATGGAGATCACAGTGAGGATGATGATACAGCAACTCGTAGAAGATACGAGGAAGATGAAGACGAAGGGGATGATCCCTTCCGCGGAGGCTATCTCGGTGCAAGCGGACCAAATGCCAGCATGTCCAGTACTCTGCGGGCTTTGAGTGGCTACGTTTCTGGGGTCTCACAACGTCTACGAGATATCTTGAACAATCTGAGGCAAAAGGACGACCCCTCGGTCCGATTGATCGCGCTGCAGGAGTTATCTGAGATCTTACTTGTCTCCAATGAGGACAATCTATCAGGGCATTTCTCTCCGGACCAGTTCGTGAAAGAGCTTGTGGCTTTGATGCAGCCGAGCGACTTCGGCGAGGAGAACCCGGAAATGATGCTCCTGGCGTGCCGTTGCATAGCCAACCTGATGGAAGCGTTGCCTCAATCAACGGCCAATGTTGTTTACGGTGGAGCTGTGCCTATACTTTGCCAGAAACTGCGGGAGATCCACTTCATTGATCTTGCTGAGCAAGCATTGAGCGTAGGTCTCTGTACAGCAATGTCCAAGGAATTGCTAACCTAGTCCTAGACTCTGGAAAAAATCTCTGCAGAGTTTCCATCTGTCATTGTACGTGAAGGTGGTCTCAAAGCGTGTTTGGAATATCTCGACTTCTTTGCTACTAGCACCCAGAGAACAGCGGTTATAACGGCTGCGAATTGCTGCAAGAACATTCCGCAGGAATCTTTTCCAGTCGTCATTGATGTCATGCCCATTCTGTTGAACGTGTTGTCCAGCAGCGACCAGAAGGTCGTGGAGCAAGGGTCTATCTGCGTATCGAGGGTCGTTGAGAGCTTCAAGTATCAGCATGACAAGCTCGAGGAACTTGTGAGCACCGATCTGCTTAAAGCCATTCGTCGGCTGCTTCAGCCGGGTACCACGAATTTGATTGGACCAGCAATACACACGCAGTTCCTCCGTGTGCTTTCTATTACTGCTCATGCAAGTCCCACTCTCTCCGCCGAGCTACTGGGGATGGACATCGTCGACACACTATACCAGATATTGACCGGGGTATCTCCACCCAACGGTCTCGAAGGGGTCTCATCTCAAATCAACAGTGTCTTCATTATGCAAGCTTTGATACATCGTCCACGAGAACAGATCTCCGAGACCCTCAATGTCATCTGTGAGCTCCTACCAGCCGTGCAAAATGAGAGTCTTTCCTATAGAGAGGATACCTACGATGCAGGCTTTTCAGCGGACGGCACAACTCACCTGGACGCTGGCTCAGGCCTATCACATAACTCCACCCGACTTGAATTACTGCAAGATTGCGAAGAGGAGCTCAAGCGTTTCGCCTTTGTTTTGTTCCCTACACTGACCGACGCTTATTCAAGTACTGTGAACCTCGTCGTTCGTCAAAAAGTTCTGCTGGCCCAGCTGAAGATGCTATCAAATTTGGACGCTCTAATCTTGAAAGACGCTTTGCGTACGGTGCCCTACGCATCTTATTTGGCATCAATCCTTTCTCAGGAGGACCACCCCTCCCTAGTAACATCCGCTTTAAAAGCTGCAGATCTGCTTCTTAATCGATTACCGTCAATATATGGATACCAGTTTCACCGTGAGGGGGTTATGGCGGAAGTGTCTAAGTTGGCCAACAAGCCCACCACTAAGGTAGAGAACAAGCCAAAGGCTATTAAGATGGATCCGGACTTGCAACCATCGAAGTCAGATCTTCCTGCCAATCAGGGCGAGCCTGAACACCCGAGCGACAAACCTACAATTGAAGAGCCTTCTGAAGAAGACAGCGATCGAGATGATGAAAATGACGACGACGAAGATGACAGAGATGAAGATGATGGGGGACCGCGTGAAATTAGGGAAGACATTTCGCCGTCTCCTTCGGATTCCTCCTCGTCCAGCAACAATTATCCGATTCCTTCCCTCGCCACTGGTCAAGATCTCAACGTTTTCCGTGCGAAGAAATTTCTCGAAGTACATGAAACTGCAAATGCGAGAGCATTTCGTGACAAAGCAACCGCAATACTGACCAACCTTCAAAATCTTGCCGCTGACATCGAGAATTGTTATCTGGGCGATGGGACAGGCAACGGAACCACACTCTTTATACTACTCTCGAAATATTTCCAGGGGGATGCATTGGAAACAATCACAAGTTCCGAGCTACTGCATTCCGAGATTGTCCGTGTTCTGTTAGAGGTTTTCGGCAGTACCGAAGGTAAAGAGTGAATGCCATGACCCTACAACAAAGAAGCTAATTCTGGGAATTTTAGACGGTGTAAGCGCTCACGCAAGGGCAGATTTCTTGGAAGTGTTCATGACCACGCCGGTACCGACTGCGAAAAACCCAAGCGCAGCGTCCACGCCATTCAATGTCTTCGTTCACAAGCTTCAAGATCTCCTTAGTCGCGCAGAGCATTTCGAGGTACTGACCGTGCATCACAACGCCTTGGACAACAACCGAAGCAGCCCCGCCTCCATGCTTTCGAAGCAGCTACGTTTGAAGCTCGTTGCAGATGAGGATGCCGACATGCCTCGGGCGTACAGGAATCTCATGATATCGATACACGCCATTGCAACATTCAAAGCACTGGACGACTATTTGCGGCCACGGATCAGCTTGTCAGAGCGACCTCCAAAAGGTGCAAGGCATCGTGAAGGTGTGTCTAATGCTTTGGCTGCTTTTGCCGCGGCTGCTGGAATGCCCCATCCTCACCACCGATTGGGAGAGCGTGGGGATGCAACTGGTGGAGAATTACCGACTCTTTCAACTCCATCAGACAACAGTGCCAACGCTTTCACCAATCGGAAAGCTTCTAAATCGAAGAATGCACCTTCTGCCTCGAATTCAACACCAGCCAAGGAGAAGCCAGCTTCACGTCGATCGAGCCGAAGACATCAGCTAGCTAATGAAACCCCTTCCACCCCCCCAGCTCCGCCACCGGAGCGAGTCCAAACGCCGTTGGAATGCGCAGATGAGCGACAGTTATCCGATGACGATGATATCGATGATCGGAGTGCTCTAGACGCCATCGTCGACGACCTCAAAGGCGGTATGGAAGGTGACCAGCTACCAGACCCATCTGCTGTCAGTTTGGAGATAGCTGCCACCGGTAAGGTCACAGCTCGGAAAGAAGATGGGACTCGGGTTGCAACGCCATCCCACGTCCTTGCACCGTCTCACGGTCCAACTTCTTCCCGTAGCCGGGAGATCTTGGCCGCGAGTATCAACCCGTCTTCAGTAAGTCGTGCTATGTCGTATGCGGCAGCCATACAAGCAGTACCACAGGACTGGCATATCGAATTCAGCATTGATGATCAGCCCATTCCCAATGAGACCACTATCTATCGCGCGGTTCATTACAACAAGTCACAACCTGCAGACCCCTCGCCTCGCAACGTATGGTCTGCCATCCATGCCGTCAAATTCAAGCGCGTGCCTGGCCCCCCACCCGCGGAATCATCGTCGCTGAAGTCTCAGTACGAATTGTCGTCAAACGCCACATTCTCCGGCCTGCCCCTCTCTCTGCACGAACATCTAGCAACCTCGAAGATCCTTCGTTTACTAGATACCCTTCACGAAATGAACGCCAATCTCGATGATGTCTTGGATGACAGCAAAGCCAATATAGACGTGAGAGCAGAACCAGTCTCTCACTTTGTCAATACCAAATTGACAGCGAAGCTCAACCGTCAATTAGAGGAGCCGCTGGTTGTGGCGAGCAATTGCTTACCATCCTGGAGCGAAGATCTGGCACGATTGTACCCTTTCCTATTTCCCTTCGAGACTCGTCACCTATTCTTGCAATCCACCTCTTTTGGCTACGCACGCTCGATGACGAGATGGCAGAACCAGTCTGCAGAGGAAAGCCGACGCGACCGACATCGCGATGATCGGCCCTTTATGGGACGTTTGCAACGACAAAAGGTTCGCATTTCCCGTACTCGGATGCTTGAATCCGCTATGAAAGTTATGGAGCTGTACGGGGGATCCTCCAGCGTATTGGAAGTGGAGTACTTCGAGGAAGTCGGTACAGGCCTAGGGCCGACACTCGAATTTTACTCAACGGTCTCGAAAGAATTCTCCAAGAAAAGAACTAAACTGTGGAGAGAGAATGACTCGAATGACAACGATGACTATGCCTTTGGAAAGCAGGGGATGTTCCCCGCTCCTATGAATGCGGCGCAAGCAGAAACCGAAAACGGCAAGAAGACACTTCAGATGTTCAGGATGCTCGGTAAATTCATTGCTAGGTCCATGCTAGACTCTCGAATCATCGATGTTTCGCTCAACCCAACCTTTTTCCGCATTGGTGACCAACCAAGCACAGTCCCGTTATCCCTAGGAGCAGTAAGGACTGTCGATCCCCATCTTGCACAGAGTTTGAAGCTTCTCAAGCAATACGTAAGCGCAAAGAAAGATATCGAGAAGAAGTCGCACCTCTCGACAGCACAGAAAACACATGCTGCGCGCAAGTTCATGATCAATGGCGCACGGATTGAAGACCTTGGCATAGACTTCACTTTGCCCGGATATCCTGCAATCGAGCTGATTACGGATGGGGCCAATACCTCTGTGACCCATGAGAATGTTGCTTCGTACGTGGATAAAGTAATTGATATGACCCTCGGTAGTGGAGTTCAGCGACAAGTGGACCAGTTCAGGGCCGGCTTCTCGGAAGTGTTCCCATACTCGGCACTGAAGGCGTTCACCCCTAGCGAGCTGGTCATGCTGTTCGGGCGGGTAGAAGAAGACTGGACTATCGAGAGTAAGATCACATCCTGCCTCGGGGAATTGAGCTAGCTGACATCACACCAGCCCTTCTAGACTCCATCAAGGCAGATCACGGGTTCAACATGGATAGCAAGAGCGTCCGCAACCTTCTCCAGACGATGAGCGAATTGTCAGCGCCTCAGAGGCGGGACTTCCTACAATTTGTCACAGGCAGCCCGAAGCTCCCTATCGGCGGTAAGTGCACGCGAACGAACAAACCACGTCTTGTCGATACTAACAATCTTCGGTCTCTAGGTTTCAAAAGCCTCAATCCCATGTTCACCGTGGTGTGCAAGCCAAGCGAGCCACCGTACGAGTCGGATGACTTCTTGATCTCAGTCATGACTTGTGCAAACTACGTCAAGCTTCCCGACTACTCAGACATTGATACCCTACGTAAGAAGCTCTTGACTGCCATTCAGGAAGGTCAAGGGGCTTTCCATCTCTCCTGATTTATAAGTCAGACGTGTGACGTCTTGAATCCAAGATTGTAATTTGATTTTTAGCCATGAGCATAGCGGGAGGACGGTAATGGATCGTATGCGGAGTAGCTTTGATGCACCACGAACGATTCGATAGTGCAAGGCGTCAGAAATAGTTCTGATATTGCTAAGGCAACAGACAAGACGCGAGCAATATTGACGATGCATCTCCGGGCGTATCGGTCTGCTAGATTACCAGTAACTGCAAATGTACGCGCATTGCCTACACGAATAGCTCTGCATGCAGCTTTACCACAGATTTTGACTTCATACCGCCGTCCCAGAAACAATCATTGATAGTATCATACAAGGAGATCAATAATGAAAGATATTGTTGTAATCAGCGTCGGATTGCCCGTTCGGGCGAAGATATCCACTCCCTCGAGTGCCAAAAAAGGTGCCACTCTACCGTCGCACGACCAAGGGTGATCATGGGTGGCTGCGCGCCCCTGCTGCCTGAATCCCACTTTACCAGGACTCCAGGCTTCGATTCTGATCTATCTATTGCATCGCTCGCCATGGCAACTTGGCTTACCCTGCCCACCCCCCTTTTGCATATCAAGCAACGAATGTCTGAATATAGAATAGGCCAAGCACCCCCGCCAGGTTTCGTGCATATAGTCTGTCTCTAAGGACCTTGTCGTGAAGGGTTGTTTCCAGTATCTCAGTCCCAACAAACTTATCCAGACTCTGAAGTTGAACCGTGCCGTGATGATAGCCTATGGCTAAACCTGAGCCTCAATGAAGAGTAGGAAGGATAGCGATTGCATGGTAGTGGTGTAAGATTTCTATAACCAGATACCTCTTTGAGCTGAGGGGCTGTCTGTCACTGATTAGGTTGGTAGAATGTGCCTACGTTGACGCTCTCGCTACTTCATTATTTTCTGATTGCTGTGTACCCGCACATAGCTAGCATACAGCTTTTATTAAACCTGGAGATGTTAGGGATTGAACGCAAAATAACGATATGCAAGATAGACGTTTCCAGACCCGCGGTCTGCGCATCTATTACCGCAGTCCCACGCGAGCACGTCGAACAAGCACGAGGCAGGCAGGGAGCAAGTGAAGGAGCTTCTGCGCGGCGCTGCTGACATGACTGCTGCCACCGCGTTGGTATTTGAATCCTTGCAGAAAGAATGTTTCGGCTCTGGCTTATGATGAAGCCGGAGGATGTGGAGGGTAAGAAGCCAGTGGTAGCATACGGATTGTAGGCTTTGGTAGCGGTAGAGTTGCGAAATGCGATTGAGAGAGACTTAGAGGCTGATGTGCCGCTGATGGAGCTTATGGGCGTTGGGTCTGTTGAGGTATTGGTGAGGGAGATGGTAAGAAAGAGTAGGTTGATTAAAGTAGGTACCCTTGAAAAAGAAGAAAGGAGGAGTTCATGATTGGAGGAACGTGGCAACAGAGGAAACTCGAAGTATATCACTGGCAAAGCTGGTAAGCATTACTAGTATTTCCTGCTAATGTAGGAAGATGGGTCGTATAATCCAAGTTTAAAAGTCTTGGAGCAAGTGGGGGCTCTTTTGGAGACAGAGAAAACTCCAATTTTGCTCCTTCTGTAAGCAGCGTCGGCGCGGAATGAGAATACATCCACTGTTTTTATACAACATACTCATTTACCTTCGCCGCTGAGTAGCTTCAAGTCTTAAGCTCTGTCACCCTCCGATCGAGCTTCCATGTGTGCTCCTAAGTAGTCATCAAGGGTATAGAGATGAGAACTATTGGATAGGTATTAATGACATGCTACTACCACAATTTCAATACTAGGAATTATTCGAGATAAGAAGTAGGGATTAAAAGCTAGATAGAAGTAACGTCCATCCCTGCGTGCCGAGACGCCCTGCGTGCCGAGATATACAAGCGGTACTTTGATTTTAACCAGCTCAGATTCTGCGCTACTACTGTCTATGATTGTGATTATATATAAGAAATATGCTATACCTACTCCTAACTATCTAGGATCATTTAAATTTAAATATTACGTGATATATTATCGCCTATCTAATTAGTATATAATAAGCCTTTTTAGATAGTAATTATTATTACTTTATTAAAGTACCGTTATAAAGCCTCTATTAATTATAAAACTTATAAGATGATCTTATACTAGTCTAAAGATAATAGTTTAATATTGAAATATTATTATCAGCCTCGTCTCCGCTATAGTAGGCAGGTTGATATAAGGTTACCATACCGATCAGTACCTTTAACCGCCTAGTGCGAAAACTTCGCGTATCCTATTTCATTATTACGGTGTAATTAATTGGCTAATCTGGTAGCTGTCCGCATTGTAGCGGTGCAGACCTACTCCATCCACCTATGTTTGGACTATGAAGCGTCGAATGATCTGTGAGACGACTTGTGCATTACTAAACTCGTAAGATGGACATGCCCTTTATTAAAAATAGAGGCCTCTAAATAATCTGAAGCGATGCAACGGTATGTATCGAGCTCTGATGGGAAAGTACCCAGACATTCACTACGTTGGCGTGGCAAGGTTTTTTTCTCTCTTACCGATAGAGAAGAGAGGCATCAAAGCTGCATCCATGAGGCTAGAGTAGAAGCAGACGATTTTGTGTGGGGATGATCAGGCCCAAGAACCTTTTCCCCAAGACGAGCGGCAGTCTCCATGAGCCGGATAGCTTCATCCTTGCCCCCCATCGCCTCGTATGTGAACGCAAGATTGTTCATGCTGGTCAGCGTGGAGGGATGCTCATCGCTAAGTACCCTCTTCCTCGTCTCCACCACTCGCACCCCCAGCTCCTCGGCCTCCTTCCACCGGCCTTGGTTCCAATACGTTGATGCCAGGTTAGCCATGCTAGTTAGCGTATCGGGATGCTCGTCGCTAAGCACCCTCTTCCTCGTTTCTATTACTTGCACCTCCAGCTCCTCGGCCTCCTTCCACCGGCCTTGATTCCGGTACGTTAATGCCAGATTGCCTATGCTGGTCAGCGTGTCGGGATGCTCGTCGCTAAGTACCCTCTTCCTCGTCTCCACCACTCGCACCCCCAGCTCCTCGGCCTCCTTCCACCGGCCTTGGTTCGAATACGTTGATGCCAGATTGCCCATGCTGGTCAGCGTGGAGGGATGCTCGTCTCCTAAGATACAGCTTGCATCGTCCATTGACTGCTTTGCATATTGCTCTGCCATACCAAAATTTCCTTGCTCTATGTAGTACCAAGCTCTGTTTCGCTGGACTTGGGCCCTCGACGTTCTTGCTCCATCCGAAGAGAAGCCGTGTTTCAACAGGGACAGCGCATGCGGCTCGAGTAACTGACATGTTGTCCAGTTCTCAAATCGGCCGGCTGGATAGCATTTGGCCAGCGCATCCACTGCAACTTTCTTCTGCTCTTCCAAGTCTCCGAGATATCGTAACCAGACAATCGTGGATACTTGAACCAGTCTGTGCATCTCGAAGTCTGTTCCCCCTGATTCCGCACTTACTAGGGCAAATCCGATGAGTATATCGATGGCTTCGTCAAAGTCAATCTCTTCTGCCGCTGCCCGTAGTAGAAATTCAGGAATCCCTTTCCTGTCAAACAGGACTATCCGAACCAGAAGATCGGCGGCAGATTTGTGGTAGGCCCGTATTTGATCAAAGGTGATTTGCCATGTTCTTACCACCGAGTTTGGCACGCCCTCGGACCTTCGTAGGTCGCTCTCCTCAATTTGCAACAGTGATACCCCGCCTTCCTCATCCTGATTGAGAATGTCAAGATACCGAGCGATCGTCATTCGCGGTCGTCGATTGATGTATGCAGCTGCTTGTGTCAGTGCTAGCGGAATGCGTTCAAGCGTGGTTGCCAACGTGCTGCGCTCCTCGTCGCTTCCTAGATGATTGTCAAGTCTTTTATTCAAAATCGCACTGGCTTCCTCGGCAGTCATAGCTCGCACTTCAAGAAGATGATGTGCCTCGTCGACAAGACGAAATGCCGCGCTTCGATCTCGAGAAGTGATCAAGATCGAGCCGCCTTCCCTTTGCGGCAGATACTTGCGCACCGTAAATTCATACTGCGTCTCGCATGCACCTTGCCTAGCATCGACAAATCCGTCGTCGTCCATGTTGTCGAGAATCATCAGCCACGGCCCGTTTAACTCCCGACTAAGCCACACATGTACTAAGTTAAGCACGTCGGTTTTTGGGTCATCAAAGCCAGGTAGCTGCAGTAAGCCGGCTATGTTTCTATAACTTTGACGGAACTGTTCGGGATTGTTGGCATGGACCCAGAAGATATGCATCAAAGGCGACTTTGACCGTAGTCGATATGCAAACTCAATAACAATTTGAGATTTTCTATTCCATTTCAGGTCAGACTTTGTAATAAATTGGCGCAGTGCCAGTAGACTTTACCCGACTCCACCAATGCCAATCAAGGCAGCTCGAGCACCAGCTTCTGCACCCAAGATGTCCCAAAGGCGGTTTGTAATGCCAGGACGGTCGACAAAGTATTTATCTCTCGAAAAAGGAAGTAACCAATAGCCGTTGACATCAATTCTGTCATTAACCATACTCAGCCTAAAAAGACATAAGCTTCCGCCTTTCAGGTTGGTACCATGCAATACTCTACAGTTCTGTCAAGTCTGGATGAAGACTGAGACAAGTCAATGATCCATCGCTTCAGCTGGAGAAAGACCTTTTTGTAATCATTATTTCTGCCCTCGAACTTGGTCATGTCGATATGATCAGCGTGGATGGTCACATAAGGGTATCGTTCCAATGTGGCCGATTTTGACGGCACGACCTGTTTTGGGTTAATGCGAGATCTGGAAAGCAAGGTGTCTGCTCACCAAGAATGATTTACCGGCCCTTGTGACTGGCAGCTCTTCGACAAAGCAAGTGATTTGGATGCTTGCTCCATTGGCTCGCTCGCGAGATCGTAGCATGGTGTGAAAGCCTTGCGTCACATTCTCTAGCACTTCAGAGTCGGGCTGCAATACCCCAACAATATTTGTATTTGTCCTCTTGACCAGGTTCAGCATGTTGCCCGCGATCGTGCCCCAGCTAGCCAGATCGGAGCCTCGATGCGGCGTTCCCAGGAAGGCAATCGCTCGAGTGTACTCGAGAATCTGCTTTTCGTGTTGCTCCGCGTGGTCTGCGATAGTCAAAGCCTAACAATTTAGCAGATTGTGCCATACTCTCGGTACCGTAGTAACTCACATTTTCGCACACCAACCCTCCAAGGCTGTGTGCAACAAAAAGTATCGGTAGTTCTGCCTGGGCAGATCAGTATTGCAGACTTCTTCCCGTTGTAGACACTAACAGTCCCGCTCTCCAGCCACATGTCCGCAACTCCCCGGATGAGATTTGCCGCATGATGTCTGATCCTGTTCTGTCCTGCCGGTCCTAGCAAGTTGACGACGTCGGCGTCGTAGCCGAAAGCAGAGATGCGAGCATCGGGTATGTCCTCTGCGAGGAGAACTTGCGGCCATGGAGCAGCGGCGCCTGGTATAGTCCATGTCGAGAGTTGACGGCCCGTCAAACCATGCACAAAGACAATGCTGTCAGAATGGTCAGCGCTTTCAGGCTGATAGACTATCAAGGCTTACTCTACTCTGGGTCGCTCGGGCTGGTAGAGCACCTTGATGCCGTACTCGTCCGTGAATGGTGCTCTGGCGTCAAGTTAGAAAGTCGCCGAATAATAGTGACAGCAGATCTATATTTCGAAATAGTCACATACCCAGCATCCTCCAATGGCGTTACGCGTTGAGTGTTAGGCTGTTGCGTGCTGGACTCCGCTAGGCCGCCGCCAGGATTAGAGTGGGGAGAGTCTTTGGCGCTACCACGGGCTTTTTTGGGTCGGTGGAGCAAGCTTTTGAACATGCTGGTTGTGGAGTGCTTAGCATTACACCGATATGTGATTTGCATGTTCCCACGAAAGAGTGAATGGCTCGGCACCGCCACAACGCGGACAGCCACCAGATTGGCCAATTAATTACACCGTAATAATGAAATAGGACATGCGAAGTTTTCGCACTAGGCGGTTAAAGGTGCTGATCGGCATGGTGACCCTATATCAACCTGCCCACCATAGCGGAGACGAGGCTGATAATAATATTAAAATATTAAAATATCATCTTTAGACTGGTATAGGATCATCCTATAAGTTTTATAACTAATAGAGGCTTTATGACGGTGCTTTAATAAAGCAATAATAATTACTATCCAAAAAGGCTTATTATATACTAATCAGACAGGTAATAATGCACCACGTATTATTTGAATTTAAAAGATCCTGAATAAGTAGGAGTAGGTACAGCATATTCCTTATATATAATCACAATAATAGACAGCAGTGGCGCAGAATCTGAGCTGGTTAAGATCAAAGTACCGCTTGTATGTCTCGGCACGGAGGGCGTCTCGGCACGCAGGGATGGACGTTAGATAATGTAGAACGATTTAGGCGAATTTCTATCTTCTTTTAATAACTTACCCGCTAAGATTTGATACGGACGGTCCCCAGAGCATTTATTACACAGCTTTTGCACATACACCGCCAACACCGTTATTGCTTCTACCCTTTGCGCGTTTCTACCTCGACAAGCCTTTACTTCCCAAGGCATTAGCTATGTCGGAAGCAAAAGAGTACACTTTTGAAGACGTAAAGGCACATAGTGGGAAGAAGGTAGAGGCGCCCCGAGCTCTGGCGGTTCAGCAAGTCGCAGGCAGGAGCTAACACGGGGTCCCCCATATGTAGGACCTCTTCGTTGTCGTCCACGACAAAGTATACAATGCCACCACATTCATTGATGAGCATCCGTACGTTCTCCCACGCAGTCGTAGCTATCGGGTGCTCCTGGGCGCCTGGTACCATACAGGAATCTGCGAAGCTATCCGCGATACAACGATTATCCTCTCTTGTATAATGCTTGTGGCGGGAACCTGGGACTGACATCTCGGCGGTAGGGGCGGAGAGGAGGTCCTCCTGGATGTAGGCGGACAAGACGCAACGGAGGCGTTTGAGGATGTGGGACACAGTGATGAGGCACGAGAGATACTGGATGGTTTACTTGTTGGGGACTTGAAGCGAGTGGTACGTTGTCCCGGGTACAGGCTTAGAAATTCGCGGGCTTGCTTACCACACGAGACCCGCTGTTCAGACCATCTGGTGTTGTATGAAAAATGGCTGACAATAGTATCCTCCACAGCCTGGCGACCCTGCTCCTCAGAAATCCGCACCTTCAACATCTACAAGCACAGCAACCAAGACCGATGGAGCAGGTATGGGCGTCGGCCTCTACGCTTTCGTGCTGCTAGGGGCACTGGCTGCGTTTGGTGCCTACAAATACCTACAGATGAATGCGGAGTCGAGTAAGTGAGGGGAATAAGCTGTACGTCTAAAGAGGAGAGTGAGGCTGGACTGAGGTGATGCTGACTTTGTAGATCTTTATGTGCATTGAGGGAGGGAAAGGTGATTCAACATTGGGATTTGCAAAGTCCGTACTCTGGGTGCGACCTGTATTTGCATTTAGACTGATTCATGCCAATTGAGCACGCGCAAGCTTTTCTTCCACTGCATTTTGCCATTGGTTCCTTTCCTCGCAGTATGTACGCCTGTGGACCTCTCGAGGCTTGACTTTGTATGCTTTTGCCTGAGACAGAACCACAAATTACATCCGCAGACACGTTTGCACACATGAGGGGACGCCAAAATATCTTTTGATGGTTCTAATACAATAGAAGAGCTGCTTGGTGGAGTTTTAGGATGTCTGTATCACTTTACCGCATCATCCCTGCTAACCTGCTTCTCCCGTCACAGTCGGGCATCTAACAACACTTTCAACAATCCTAATTCCGTCCGAGGGTACGTCTCTTGAGCTTGTTGTCTTGCTTCCCGCCAGTGTCATCAAGCACCCCAAGCACGTTTTCAACAACACGTGCTTCATCACACAACACAAGAGCAAAAATTTCGCGCATTGCTAACCCTCAATCAGGGCAAGATTGCACCGGAAAAGCTAATGCAGAGACCAATGTTGACAGACGTTGGAGCTCTGCAAGCCTAGGGTTGGCTCACTCATCTTATCGAAGGCGTCCTGCATTCGTTGGAGGTCGCAGTGAACCATATGTATGCGTGGTGGACAACGAGCATGGTACGTGGAGATACACTGTATTTAGTCGGACTGCCTTCAAACACATGAGCACGGTGCAGATTACCGTTCATTACTGACATACAGAGTGAGCAGAAGAGTACTGCGTGATCAGACGGATTACTCTTTTCCATGGACCACTCGTCGGAATAGGTTCCAGATCTCGAAACATCGCGGACCCGAACCAACTCTTCCTCTCAGCAAATCCACTCTCATGAGGTTCTCACTCGAGATCGCTATATTTGTACCTCGATAGCTTCATTGACACGGTTTTTTGGATGCCTGAGCCAGCTACTTGCTAAGCAGGTCGAGATTCGGTGAATTCATTTTAATCGATGAAGGCACACGCCGATTGGTGATGCCCGCGAGGAATATTTCGAAGGACCACCTGCTAGGAGATAATGCTCTTCTTCGAGAGGGGTCTACAACTATCGTGGAATTTGAACAGAGTGGGATTGCAACACATTGCGTTTTTCCCTTTTTAGACTACTGAGACCTGCAGGACTCAGCAATACGGTTCACCAAGCCTACCAATCAAACATGCACGCTCGACAACCATGCAAATACACGTAGCATTCGGAGGCAGCCGGCTATTGGGCCAGAACAACAAGTCCTCGTGCTTTGAAAACTAGCAACTTCTATAACAGGGTCAAATCCAAGCCAGAACGGTGGAGAACAAACCCTGGACAACGGTTTCATGTTATGCTCGTCTCAAGGTTTGGGCGTAGTACGTGAACTCCTTTTTCGGAAGAAGCCATCAGGAAAGCCACTCTCCAAAGCAGACCGCCGGCAGATTGAGTGGAAGACTTCAGGAGCCGCCAGGTCTGCCACCGAGACTTCTCAATTCCGCTTTCCCGGAGCCACGCGGTGTACCGTACTCAAAAAACATAATCTCCATTCCTGCTTGCAATATCGCAAATGCAGCCTTTGGCGTGGTCAACTCTCCAGCCTCGTCCTTCCCTCTCACAATGTCGGCGAGCCTGGACACAAGCATTTCCGATGGATCGTCATGCACATAAAGATACAGCGCGTGGAGTTTTCCTTTTCCATCCGCGTCTACCGCGTTCTGATCCTCGATGCGAGTGAGTACAACATGCGAGGCTGGGAGTTGGACTTGTGTGCCATCAGCGCTGTGGTGGAAGATATCAGGCTGATACTTATCGACAACGAGACGAAAGCGGTTGGCGCTAGAGAAGTGTCGTTGTAGAAGCTCTTCGCATATGGCTTTCTCCTTGCTGACTGGATCTTGTTCTTCGGATTGTTTTTTGGGGATGTTGCCGGTTGCATGAGGTTGCGTGGAGAATTTGGGGTCTGATTGGTTGTCTTGACTAGAGACGGAGCGCTTCATCATGAGAATACTCGCCTGAAGAGGGACTGTGGTCAGGAGAGGTATTCTTGGTGGTCGTCTGGTGGATCTGAGGGCGAAGGGCGCGACACGAGAGAAAGACATCATATTCATAGAGCCTCGAGATTGGCTCGAGATCGACCGGTTCCTCAAGGCAACTCAGGCTTTTGTATTGGGATTTTGGTGGACCTGAGCGTGCCTTGCCCATCCAATCTAGGCATCAGAGACGCGCATGTCCCAGCAGTATGGTTCGGCCAACCAGAGCCCAGCATCTTTGGCCTGCATAACAAGCTACTATGTGAACCAAGCCGTTGGGAAAAAGGAACCCATCACTTCTGATGTTTGCGCGTTGAGAACTCCCACTCAACGGAAGAAGATCCACGTTCGTTCCCGTCCTTCCATGGCTACCAATGCTTTACTTCGCACACCGTCGTCCTTGTATAGAATAAGGACTTGTGCAACCATCTCCCTCAGTCTTCTACCCAGGCGCCCGATTGCAACTAATCGCCATACTTCCATCCTCCCACCTCAACAACCTCGAAGATCAAATGGTCAATTCCTCGCCGGATGCGCCGTAGCCACAACCCTATGGACAGCGTTATGGCTGTGTCTCAGGTCTCCCAAAGATGACACCGCTCATGACACCGCGCAGGATGCGGACCTAACGGATCAAGAACTCGAGCAGAGCTACGGAGATTATGCCAAGGCCTTGAAGGCATTTTTTGCCCGACAATGGACTCGGACATCGACATGATGTCATCCAGCCAGTACTGGTCCTCGACAACCCACAAGGAGAAAAGGTCGCCCTGCACACCGAGCTCCACCGCTTCGAACGCATGGATCTACCACCTGATACACCGAGTCTTGTTGGCTTCTGGTGGCAGATACCGCCATTTGGAAACGGTGACCATGACGGTATCCGCGACTTTCTCACAGCTATCATGAAAGGCTACGATGAGCAAGGGCAGTTCATGGTACCAGGACATGCGGTGGCCCTGACGCAGTGGAAATCTCATCAGATTATTTGGGAATACAAAGATGGGGAGCTGACAGAGGTGCGGAGATTTAGGAATTCAGTATGAGAGGTGGGGCTATGGGTACCACGATGGTAGGTTGGCTGGCAGAATAGCAGAGTGGATGGCATGTTGGCGAGACTTGGGTCGCATTCTGAACGATACGGTGGCTGCTCGTCTTTGTAGCTTACCCTGACACCGTATCAGCGCGAGCGATTGCGAACCAAGACCACATTGAGGACGGCCTTCCTCGAGAATATCTTCTCCCAATATCGCATCACCATAACCCGTGACCGAGTTTCATTCGTCTATTCCAAGATCAGCACCAAGGAAGACGAAACAGGATTTTATTACTCTCCTTACGGCCATAATGGACGTGTATCCGGTGTTAGGAAAGAGTGTTTCACCGCAAATAAGGAATTGTATAGAGCGTTTGTAATGTCACACGTAGCCAGTTGTTTTCGGAACTGATTGGGCTTTCGTGAAAGCATGAGGTATCTCAATTCGGCGGTTGATGAATGATATGCGAGGAAGAAATTGTTATGGAGGAACGGGTCTGCCATTTTATTGCATGGTTTGGTGCCCAATGAGGCTGGCTAGTCTCTTATTAGGAAGAGGTTCTTAGTAGCTTTCGGATTTCGAATGGGATGTGATAGATGTAGTTGAATGGTTTGGAGTATGCAATATTGGTTTATGGCTAGGAATAATGATGGACGATGGACGATGGTCGATTGCTGAAAGCAAGTGGGATTTGGAGAAGAGGGTTACCAAAATTTGAAAAACGTTCAAGGGCCGCCGCCCATATGTCGTTGGCTAAGGCTTCGTAGTATGTTAATTGAATTGTATATCCAATGTCTCAGTATATACAAGGAATCTGTGCCCTTCCATAGAGTCAACCAGACAGCGTCAAAATCCCGTCAATCCTCTGCCACCAAAATCCACCTCAAAACTCCATGGCCTCCTCAAACAATCCCCTCAACTGCTCCCTCTCCTCATTGACCTCCTCACTCAACCCCGGCGCCAGCATCAGCACCCTCCTCTGCGGCAACGTCCCCTCAACTAACTCATCAACATGTCCAGCCCCAAACCCCAACGCCCTCAACCCCCTCGGCTGATCCCCCAAATCAACCAAAAACCTTGCCAAAGCCTCCGCAAGCACCTCACCCGCACTTTCCCGCTTGACGCCGCTAACATCCACACCAAAAGCTTCCGCAGCAGCGAGATGCCGTTCCGGATTCGACGCGCCCGTGAATTTAAAGACCGCCGGTGCCGTGACAGCGACGCTGACGCCGTGCGGGATGATGGGCTGATCGGTCACATAGCCCGCATGCTGATAGCCTGGATTCTGGCCGCTGATGGGATAGCTCATCCCGTGACACAGATGCACGCCTGCGTTGCCGAAGCCCACGCCGGCGAGGGTGGCGGCGAGGAGCATCTCCGACTGCGCTTCGTGGTCGTCTGGGTCTTTGGCTGCGCGGGGGAGGTATTTGACGGTTGTTTTCAGAGCTTGGAGGGAGAATATGTCGGAGATGGGGTTGGCGCCTTGGTAGGCTGGTCGGTTGATTGGGTTTTCTGGGCGCGGCGTGCGGCTTTGGTAGGGTATTGCGGTCCATGATTCGAGGCTGTGGCAGAGGACGTCCAGTCCGGAAGATGCATGGACAGCTGAGGGCATGGTGCGAGTGTTGATGGGATCACAGATGCCAATTGTGGGCTTGAGAGCGCGGTGAGCAATACCTGTCTTGGCTTTTGCAGCCACGAGGTCGAAGATGGCTGTCCCGGTCGTTTCAGATCCAGTCCCAGCGGTCGTAGGGACAGCGATGAGAGGAGACAATGGCTTGGTGATTGGCAAACCCTTTCCCAGTGGAGCATTGACGAAGTCCAGAAAGTCAGCTTGAGGGAAGTTGGTATATAGATTCATTAATTTGGCGGTATCGATAACGCTACCCCCTCCGACTGCAAGGAAAGCATCTGGCTGGTAATTCTTGGAGAATACGATTGCCTCTTTGATGCTAATTGACAATCAGCGAAACCGGCGTAAGCCCATGAGACTTTTGCACCAACTCACGAGCTATCCTTTGGCTCCACCCTAACGTTATCATAGACCGTAAATTCCACACCTTCCCTCGTCAGACCCTCTTCAACCTGCTGCATTGCATCTAATTTCAAGACATTCTTGTCCGTTACCACACACACCCTATGTGCTCCCATATTCTTGAAGTCCATACCCACCTCTTTCGTGCATCCAGGTCCAAAGCGTATAGCCGAGGCTGCCATCTCAAAGGCATATTCTCTTTTCCTCGACACGTCGATAGGTGTGGCAAGGGATCTTTTGGCATGGTTCAGTATCGAAGAGGTAGGCTGTTGGCGACCCTGGCTCGCGTGACAGGGACAATTGGGTGGGTGGGTGTATTGGATTGTGCGAAGGAGGTTATGAGCGCGCTTCGCCGCTGTGGGTGCGAGGCGGACGTTAAGCGGCATCTTGTCGATCCAAAAGGGTCAATTACATATTGAACGTCCCAGAAACAATATTGGCTCGGTGAAGATATGACTTGCAATAGAAATGTAAAGAAATTCAGCAAACCGTGGACGGGGAGAACAATGCCAAATCGCAAGGCTGTGTTTCTCCCCATGTGGGGAAATTGAACTTCCCCACATCCTCGGCAGATCAACGGCGCCTCGCCCGTCTTCATAGACAGGCACGACGGCACGGACAAGTACTTGGTGTGTGGTAACAACATGTATCGAATGACCTCTCTAAAATCGTATACATGCACTTTTTCACAAGTGACTGTTTTCCACCTAAACCCCAGATCAGCCAGCAATGCATGCACAGAAATTCCGTCCCAGAATCAGGTACTGCCAAATATTGTAGATACAATAGAGTGTATAAAGCACGGACTGCTAGCTCACTCTCTTCTTCCTCCATTGCCGCCGTTCTGAACGACGTCTAAGATGATGTCTCTCGCATGCTGTACTCCTTCCTTATCTCCGACGATCTCAATGGCTGAGCCAGGAGCCTGGTCTCGAGGCACGGTGATTTTGCAGCCAGTCTGTTTTCTGATCGTGCTGATCTGGGATCCACCTTGACCAATGATGAAGCGGTAAGTCTTAGGGTCGGGTAGGACAAGATAACCGATCGCTTGACACTGTTCTGCTTTGGCCTGCTCAATTGCCTTTTCGAGCATCGACCGGGCCTTGGCAACGCTCTCAGGTGAGCCCCGGAGTATCCACGGAATGTCACCTTCCTCTGCGTTCTCAACACCATCTACAATCTCCCAATGGTGATTGTCGATAGAATCCTGATCATCGGTGATTAGAGGCATAGCACCACTACCATTGACCCGAGACCGAGGATGTGGCGCCGTCCCTGATTTTTGTGGAGGTTGATTTCCCCCATGATCCACAGTGACTTTATGGTCATTCCGTAGGCGTCTGAAGAACTGCCCGTTGTCCGAAATGAATTGATGATACTTGCGAGGTACATGCAGCGTCTCGCCCTCTTGGTCCTTCACGATGTCTCCAATGTGGAGCTTCGCCCTCTCGACATCAGCAGGCTGTCCGGAAACCTTGACTTGAGAGCGTGCAGGTCCTTGCTGGGAAAGCTTAGGGATGTCCAGTCCAATATTAAATTGCGACTCCAGCTGCCTTCTGACCTCGCCACCACGGCCGATGAGCATACGATGTTTCTCGGGGGCAATTTCAATGATGTCCGTAATTTGATTCTCTCTCTGGCCAGCAAAAGCCTCAATAGCGGCGACGATTTTGTCCACGACAGCCGTATGGCCCTCTACCCTTATGGTATTATCATCGGAATCTTGACGAGGGAAACGAACAGCTCTGGCCAGGTCTCGTCGGTCGTCTGAGCCGCCGGCCTCGACGACAATGTTGCGAATGTTGGCACCTGCAGCTGGTCAGTATATGCAACAAGAAGGATGTGCGGATTGAGACGCACCTCCGCTACCGATCAAGGCTTTGTGATACTTCTTGTCGACATCAATCAACCTTGTGACACTGTCGTCAAAAACCTTGACCCTCGGTTCGAGCAGCTTCTTGGCATCCTCAACTTGCTTCTTAGTACCTTTCAATTGGATCTGTACGCGACCACTAGGATCTGCATCATCGCGGCTCCCAGGGACATCAATCTGCGCGCCAGTCTCAAGTCTCACGCTTTCCATTTCACGGCCACCTTGGCCTATGAGAGATGGTAGCTGGGCCTGCGCAACGGAAACGGTCGACGTGTGCGAATTGTCCAAGGTCCATTGCAGAAGGTTGAGAAGCTCGTCTCTGGCCTTATCGGCTCCACTTTTGGGGCCTCGCACAATGACTTCGTCTGGAGCTTGGTTATTTCTCCTATTCCTCACACTCCCGGCTTCGCTCGCATCATCAGCAACGGACCTGTCGTCGTCGTGATGTGTCGTGCGAGGGAATTGAACTCGGACGTTATATTTGTTTTGAAGCTGATTCACTTGGCTTCCTTTGGCCCCGATCATATCTCTGTGATACTGAGGCTTGATCTTAAGGACATGAGTGGCCTCATCTTCGAGTTTTTTACCAAGGGCAGTGATCTTGGATTTGGCAGCCTCCGCCTTTGCTTGAGGCCCTTTGATTTCAACCTTACCGTCCTTAACTTGAATGTCTACGTCGAATTCTTCACGATACTTGTTGATGTTCTCGCCTTTCTTCCCGATGAGGTAATTGGCATATTTCTGGGGAAAGTCAAAGCTAGTGACATGACTGCGCTCCACCTCATCTCGCTTCTCTTGCTCGATAAAAGCCGCAATTTTTTCCGCAAGAGTCTCGACAGCACTACTAGGTCCACGCAGAAGGCACTGACTTTCAAGTGCGTCCCTTTGTGAAGTTGGTAATCCACCATTGACGTCATCGTTCGCTCCGAAAGATACTTGCACAGGAATTTCCGTACGAGAAAGATCTTGCTGCTCGCGACGGACGTGTTTGCGGACTTTGTCACGATATTTTGGTGGAACCTCGACATTTGCAGCGCCGATGTCCTCTTGGCCTTGTATCAGGCTGAGTATATGCTCTTGAGCCTGTGCGAGACTCCGTTCAAAGTCTGAGATCTCCTGGGACGAAGGCTGTTGCTTAGGGAATTGATACTCCTGCGCCTCGCCGGGCCCCTCATAAACCAGTATGACATGCGATGACTTCTCATCATCTTCCGGGGCAACAAGATGTACACCAAATTCGTCGCGGACGTATCGAGCGCCTTGTCTTTGTACATGTTGGTGAAAAAAGGGATCCATCTCCACATGTCGTAGCCTCGACGGTGGATGCGCGCTAATCATGTTCATTATATCTGAACGAGCACGGAGTCCCTTAGTACCATCTCGAGAATAGATTTCCCAATTCGAGGGACCATTACCTGGTGGCGGCAATATAATGCGGGCATCGTATTGTCGTTCAAGCTGTTCGACTGCCTTGCGCTGCTGCAAATACCTCGTCAAGGCTCTGGCGTGAGCTTCTGGACCCAGTGGAGCATTTGTGTGCCGTCGGGCGATATCACGTGCAATATCCACACCTGACATCTGCATGCTCATAGCCAGGTTCATGACTTTGTCCATGCCTGCATCAATCCTGTCTTGTGGTCCAGTAATCGTAAGAATTTCAGTGTCCTCAGACGACGGAGGCAAGATGACTGCACAGCCAGTCTCCTCAAGTAGATCGTGCAATGAGTTGCCGCCGTGGTCAAGGACAAATTGATGTCTGCCTCGGTCGATGGGAACCTGTGCAAGTGTAATCTGATGGCGAAGCTCTTCGACTTGCCGCTCAATCTCGGCTCGCGCCTCTTGAGCTGCTAGCCTATCCCCAGAGATTCTTATGTGGCTATTTCGGCTTGGCACAAAATGGGGCATACCAGAAGGCGGTTGTTGAGGAGGTGGTTGATCTGACCAAGTATGATACTGAGGAACGTCAATCTTCAATTGCCGACCTCCTTCGAGAGCGTCAATTCTGGAATTCCGCGGTCCAGCGATGAAAGGATAGAATTCTGTGGGGATATCTCGTAACCGCATATTGACAGTCGAAGTGCGCTCATTGACAATCGCCTCGATCTCCCGCCGAGCCATCTCGGCCGCGACCGCATCGCCCTCGATCGTAACGTCAATCATAAGACCGTCATCATCCTCCATCTGGGAAACAGCACTTTCTTCAGCCTTTGGCAACTGAACACGAGCGCCTGTCCTCTTCGAGATGCCTTGAATTACCACACCTTGACGCCCAATGATATGTGGCCGCACGCTCAGTGGGATTGGGACTTTGACGTGTTGCTATAGGACATTAGAGGGAGAAATTGGAAGAGGCTCGGACGACCTACCGGAGAGCCAACCTCCTTGGCGAGGTCTTTTAGAGCTTGCCTCGCTGCATCGACAGGACCCGTTCCTTCAAAAATGATAACACCGTTAGGACCGGGCTTCATCTCCACCTTTGCTTTCGATTTCTTATTTATTCCGCGGAGCACTTCTTGTAATGGCTTCTTCATCTTGTTCTTCGGTAGCAGCTGCGATGGTGCAAATTGGATCCGCTCACTATGTCTATTGGGCATTGCCATGTGAGGCATGGAAAGTCCTCTTGGCTGGGGCGCAATCGACGGATTGGCAGAGGCAGGAGTGACCATGCCCGAAGCAGGCGTGGAAGCACGAGATGAAGTCATGCTTGACAAAGGACCGTGTCCATTGACACCACCATTGGCCCCTGCATGCACCGAAGAGGGCTTTTTTGCTCCCCATGCCAATGAGGTAGAAGCAGGTGCAGCGGCTTTTGGTCCACCACCAAGAGCAGGAAAAGCCTCCTCCGAATGGGTGTTCAATGGAGGGACACCATTGGTCCTTTTAATGTCCGGTTCCGGTGAAGATAGACCATCCTCCTCCCTCGCCTTCTGTTTCCCAGCAGCTTTTTCTGACAGTTGTGCCGTTTCCACTGGGTCAGCCGCAGACTGTGGCTCTGCACCAACAAGCATCGATGGCGGTGGATGAGCAATATCCTCCTCATCGATAGCGTCTTCTACCATGGCGTGATGGGCGGCTTCGGCTTCATGTTTCGCTTGGAGCCTCTCCGCTGCCGACAAATTCCCAGAAGCCGCAGAGCTAGCCCCGTTCACTGTGGGCTCAGTAGCCATATTAGAATACAACTTTAAATTGGGATATTGATTTGAGATGCTGAAAAGGATTCGTTGCTTTGGTTATGCTTGCAGAGGGTGGGAAAAACGCTGGGATGCTATTGCTTCGGCATGATGAAGGGTACTCCAGATCCAACAATGGAGGGCTCAAGGCTTGCGATGATTGGACACGAAAGAGATTCGGGCACTATGGATGGAGTCAAGGTCTTGGAGAAGGAGTGCTGTAAAGTCAAGAGCCGGGTTCTAAGAAGAAGGTGTAGTGGTCTATGGCTAACTTTTTCGAGGTTTCCAAAAGAGTGGACAAGCTCGACAAGCTAGTCCCTAGCGCCTTAGTATAGGCTATACCTCTTTCTGTCCAGCGCTGTCAGTATCCCAATTAACCACATACAAAGTCCTTGGAATGATGCGACTGGTCTGTACATTCGGGCTAGCGATTCTGGTTGTTCTGGAAGTACCGAGATGTGCAAGCTTGTTCAACGAAGACCTTGTACCACAACGAC
>JAABUL010000441.1_pt1 | contig 88404 bp, 86 predicted proteins | sample 5559151 | NCBI WGS metagenome assembly JAABUL01 (sample SAMN10711876, study PRJNA513368) | rock metagenome | isolation source: Antarctica rocks | place: Antarctica: Victoria Land, Pudding Butte sud | reverse complement strand
TTTATGAACGCTCAGGAGGTCGTTGACGATTTCCATATTCGATACCCGAACAAACCGCGCTAATCGACAATTCAACCAATCACGATTTAACAGGCCTGAGCCTGTGAAATCATGATTGGGCAATCAATCGAGCCGGGCAGGAAATACATTCATGCGGACATGAATCGTCGAAGGGGGAGGGTAATGTCACGATCCTAGCCTTGCCAGGCTCAGCCTTCTAGCCTTGCCAGGCCTATCCTCGCTCCGTCACCTTGACTAGTCCCTATTGGGCCTAGCGTCGGCTGAGGAACACACATATGTAGCCAGCTTCTTTCCTGTAGCTACCTTTCTTCCTTAGCATTTATCTTCTAGTTAAATGACACCCCTATCTGACTCGCTCTAGGCAGGCCCCTAACATCATTGAAGTTGTTGTATGAACATCAGATGATCGAAAATCATCTGATCGACGATTGAAATTTTCTTATCTGTTTATTCATACATATCTGCATACTCTCATTATTTATTTGCATCTGTCATTATTCTCATTGTACGCGTATATATCAATCTTTATCTCTTTTTACAATCATTTTTCATGTCTCAACGCATCTGTACTCACTGTGCTCATAATCATCTTATTTATAAATTCTTTGATTTTAATTCAACGCATGTTTTGAATCTTTGTTCATTTCTGTTTATCGATTTATCTGTTTATTCATACACACTGTATGCTTTGTACATGCTTCATAATACATGCTAATTAGTTCAATAGAAAGCATTCTTCATAACTTAATATCAAACTTTCTATCAAACTCTTTATTAAACTCTTTATCAAACTTTCTATTAAACTTTTTATGAAACTCTTTATTAAACTCTTTATCAAACTCTTTATCAAATGCTTTATTGAATTTTCTATCAAACTCTTTATCAAACTCTCTATTGAGCTTATCTGTATATACTGTATGCTTCGTACATGTTAATTAGCTTGATAGAAAGCACTCTTCATGACTCAATATCAAACACTCTATCAAACTCTTTATTGAATTCTCTATCAAACTTTCTATCAAACTTTCTATTGAGCTTATTTGTACATACTGTATGCTTCGTACATGCTAATTGACTTGATAGAAAGCACTCTTCATGACTTGATATCAAACTTTCTATCAAACTCTCTATCAAACGCTTTATTGAATTGTTATGAAGAAGAGCTTGAAATAATGATAATGAATTCTCTACATTTCATTGACTTTCTCATTGACTTTTTCATTGACTTTCTCATTGACTTCTTCATTGACTTTCTCATTGACTTTTTCATTGACTTTCTCATTAACTTTCTCATTGACTTTCGATAAATCACATATGAAGTACTGAATAAATCACATATGAAGCACTGAGTATATTACATATGAAGCACTGAATACATTACATATGAAGCATTGAATACGTCACATATGAAGCACTGAGTAGATCACATATGAAGCATTGAATAGTTCACATATGAAGCACTGAGTATATCACATATGAAGCACTGAATACATCACATATGAAGCACTGAATACATCACATATGAAGCACTGAGTAGATCACATATGAAGCACTGAATAAATCACATATGAAGCACTGAATAAATCATATATAAAGCACTGAATATACTATATATGAAGCACTGAATACATCACATATGAAGCATTGAGTAGATCACATATGAAGCACTGAGTAGATCATATATAAAGCACTGAATATATCACAAATGAAGCATTGTATATATCACATATGAAGCATTGAATACATCACATACAAAGCATTGAATATACTACATATGAAGCATCAAAAGCAGTAGAATTGATTTTACAAATTTGTTTCTTATTTTGCACTTTTAAAAGATTCATCACTAAATTTAATGAGACTTTTGACAAATTCTAAAAAATGACACAGATTTTGCAATCAACGATATCTAATTAAAAAGACGTAGTGCAAAGCAGTTTTCATCGAAAATGATGATTTTCTCGTTTCAAGCTCTTCTTCATAACAATTCAATAAAGCGTTTGATAAAGAGTTTGATAAAGAGTTTGATAGAAAGTTTGATAAAGAGTTTGATAGAAAGTTTGATAAAGTGTTTGATAGAGAATTCAATAAAGCGTTTAATAGAAAGTTTGATAGAAAGTTTGATAAAGAGTTTGATATCAAGTCATGAAGAGTGCTTTCTATTGAACTAATTAGCATGTGCTATGAAGCATGTATGAAGCATACAGTATGTATGAATAAACAGGTAAATTGATAAACAAAGATGAACAAAGATTCAAAACATGTGTTAAATTAAAATTAAAGAATTCATGAATGAGACAATTATGAGCACAGTGAGTACAGATGCATTGAAACATGAAAAACAATCGTAAAAAGAGATAAAGATTGATATATACACGTAGAATGAAGATAATGACAGATGCAGATAAATAATGAAAGTATACAGATATGTACAAGTAAATAAATAAGAAAATTTCAATCATTGATCAATGTCATGATGTCAGATCATCAACTCAATTTAGAACATAAATTGTCAATGTTTTAAGTTGTTAGAAGTCAGCATAGAGCGAGTCATATGAGTGTAATGTAACGAGTATATAAATGCTAAGGAAGGAAAGTATCTAGAAGGGCAGGGTCGACTATCTATATGACTCAGGGAAACATAAGCTAACCCTGAATAGAGTTGGCCTCGAAACAACTCTATAGCCTAGCGACGAGCGATCGACGATAGCCATCAACATAGCTATCAACGTAGGTGCGTAGCTAGAATCGTAACATAAGTAATCTTGATTCATTAAATCTGTTTTGCAGTTCAATGAATCAAGTCATCAATCTAATCATTATTATTTTAATTTAGTTTCAGCAATTCTGTTTTGATCATCTCAGTCATGTGCGCAAATCTTTGCAATCTTAAGTCATAAAACTACTGTTTAATCTTGATTCTGCTCGTTTCATGTATATAAAAGTTGAGCTTTCATTCTTTTCTTTCATTCTTTGTCTTTCATTTTATACATTATTTAATGTATTGTCTTGTATTTAAATTCTATCAAAGTAATAATAATATCAGTCTTTTATATTAATAGTATCTCTAGTTTAGCTCAGTTTCTGACATTACAAAAAATCTACACTTTCTGCAACATTTTCATACGTTGAAATCTCATCTAGTTATTCTTTCGCTCAAATGAAGTTGCTTCACAATTTCTCAATTAATGATGAGCGTGCTGTTGAACAGTTTGCTCAAAGTGTAATCAAAAATTCAGTTGAAATCTTTTGCGTAATGCAAAAGCTTCAAAATCAAGTTCAACAACATGATGTTATCATCTTATTTTCATTCATCATTTTCAATTCTTCAATTTATATAAAATTGAATTCTCAGTTTCTTACAATGATAACTCAGATCATTGCATAAATCTTGAATAATCAATCTTCTTTCATCATTCATTCTTTTGCAAACTTTGTCACTGTTTTCATTGCTTTTAGATTCAAGAAGCTTCTTGACATATCTGAGTATGAGAAGAACAAAGATTGATTGAATGCATGAGAGCAGAGTTTGATACAGCGCATGAACATGAATGATGATTATTACTTCTTTCATTGAGTCAAGATCATTTATGTCAAGTCATGATTCATCATAAATAAGAAGACTCACAATCTAATGAGTCAATATCAAGTCAATGATCTCTGTATCATTTTCATCTTTGCAAATTGATGACATAAGTTGCATCATTGCTGCAACAACTCTTTTAAGGCAAAAGATGTTCATTTATATTTTCGTGAAATTCTGAAGCAAGACATGAATAACTTTGTTGACTACTACAATCTCTTCTATCAAAAGAAAGAACATTCTTTGATGAAAGATTTTTCATTGATTGACTGTCTGAAGTGTAATGTCAATTATTTCACTCAAGTCATTGTTTTCTTCTCATGAAATCTTGATGAAACTCAATCATTCATCTTTCATCAATAAGTTCAAGCATTTTCTGACATCAATGAAGAGTTTCAGCAGCTTAAGCATCATCAATCTCACTTTGTCTTCGTCATTATTTCATTTATCAAAGTCAAGAATGTCTTTGCATTGACTAGTAATTCTTTGAGTTCAAAGATCATTATTTTTGTGACTGTTGTTTCAACAGTATCTTCATTTCTTTCTCTTTCGTTTCTCGATGAGTCAATGAATTTAAGCTTCATCATTATCATCATTCAAAATAAGATTTTGATTGTTTCTGAGATTAAGAAAATTTGCAACAAGTGAAAGCTGTGCTACTACTGCAAATTGCAACATTCAAGCAAAATCACTAAAAAATGCTCAAATAAGAAGCTCTTCACTCTGCATATCATGAATGTCTACGACAGTGATATCATCAGTATAAATGAAGAAGTCTTGCTGTTTGCAAGAAAAGTTTAGTTTCTGAGCTAAGTTATGCTCAAAGATCTGTATACATATTATTTTGTTTACTAGTCTCAATCTTTTCATTCTTACTTCAATTATATAGAAAGTTTTCTGCTAAATCTGTCTTAAAACTCTTTGAATTCAATTCAACATTCAAAAATAGTCACATGATAGTATTTTGTATTCTACGTCAAGCTCAATCTAAAGTTCTCATTCTCACTCTGATTGATAGTGAAGTCTTTGCTTATGTTTTTATGAATATTCGCGCAACAACATTATCTTTTCTTGCATTAATTAACTCACTCTCGCAGACTTCAAAAATTTGATGATCAAGTCACTTTAATTAATAACATTATTCATGTCATTGAAATCACAATGATTCTTGATGAACACATCAAGAAACTATTCTTCTATATCACTGAATTAAGTCAGTATCTCATCATCATGAGTTTATCATGACTTTGTCATCACGTCATTGATGTCAATTTTGAGCACAATATTCTCATCTTGTCTTTCTTCTTCTGTCTTAATCATTATTGCTCATTTCTCATCAAGATTTATGATCTTAATCAACAAGAAGAAAATTTCTCGTTCAAAGTTAACAAAGTAGCTTTCTCTCAGTCTCGCTCTCAATTCACTCACAAGAAGCAACTCAGTTCACTAATTGCTCACAAGAAGCAATTCAGTCTACAAATCATTCACAAGAAGCAATTCAATCTACAGATTGCTCACAAGAAGCAATTCAACATTCAATTCGCTTGCAAGAAGTAATTTAGTTTCTCATTCATTCAAAAGAAGCAACTCAGTTTTCAGTTCACTTGCAAGAAGCAATCTAGTTTCTTATTCACTTAAAAGAAGCAACTCAGTTTTCAGTTTACTCACAAGAAGCAATTCAGTTCTCAATTCACTTGCAAGAAGTAACTCAGTTTCTCATCTGCTCACAAGAAGCAATATAATCTTTCGTTTGCTCATAAGAAGTCAACTAATACTTAGCTCATTTATAAGAAACAAATCTCGTTCAATCTTGTCTTTCATTTGAAACAAGAAGCTTTTAGTTGTATTCTTCAAGTCATTCAAAAAGAATACTCATCAAAAATCAAGTGTTGAAATTCTTCTCTTTTTAGAACTTTTGTTGTTTTTTGAGCAGATCAATTCAATCAATCTTTTATACAACTTAACATAATTGAGTTGAAAGTTCAAAGCTTTGATCATGCTGCTCATGTTAAAGACATTGAAGTGTTTAGCATCATTCTAAAGAAAATTGATGTCTTCTTGAATCTTGAGTCAATCTCATCTTCTAGTCTAGATTCTGATGAGTCAAAATCGCGTCATGCAACTTTGACTGTTCATTCAAAGAACAGTTCAACTCTTGCTCAATTCTTATCTTGCTCTCAAGATAGTATGTATGATAAGAATCATTGTCTGAATCTTCATCAAATGAAAAAGAAATTTCATTTGACTGCATTCACGACACAAGAAGATCTTGAAGTTTATCAATAAAGTAAGAACATTTATTCAATCACAATTCTATCATTCAGATATTTCAAGTTTCTAAACATTTTCTTCAAGAAGAACATTGATATCTTATCTTTGCATTAAACTCATGATCATGTCATACATCTTAAAGAAGATGCTCAATTCTCAATCTTCGCTTTGTACAACATGAGTCATGACAAAATTCTAGAACTTCGTCATTATTTGAATGAGAATCTGAGCAAAGATTTCATTCAAGTCAATTGCTTTCAGATGATCATCTTTGTTCTCTTCATCAAGAAACTTGAAGAAGAACTTTGCTTCTGCGTGAACTATCGAGATCTGAACACTATCACAGTCAAGAATCAATATTCTTTGTCTCTGATTTCAGAAACGCTGAATCATCTAAGTCAAGCTAAAATCTTTATCAAGCTGAATATCATTTCTGCGTTCAATCAACTTTGAATCAAAGAAGAAAATGAAGCTTTCATCATCTTTCATACTCGATTTGAATTATTCAAGTATCTAGTCATGTTCTTCAATTTATGTAATGAGTTTGTCTCATTTCAGAAGTATATCAACAATACTCTTCATGAATATTTAAATAAGTTTTATACAGCTTATCTGAATGACATCTTGATTTATTTCAACAATAAACTCAAGCATAAGATTCATGTCAAGCTCATTCTGCAAAAGCTACGTAAAGCAAATCTTCAGATAAATATAATTAAATGCAAGTTTCACATCACTTAAGTCTTGTATTTAGAATTGATAATCATCATTAAAGAAGTCAAGATAAATTCTTTTAAAATAAACATCATTGTCAACTGACTCATCTTGATTAACGTTAAAGACATTCAAAGTTTTTTAGATTTCGCGAACTTCTATAGAAGATTCATTTATGACTATAGTAGAATAGTTATTTTGCTCACTCGTCTTATCAGAAAAGATGTACTCTTTGTCTGATTTCAGAAATGTCAGATTGCATTCAACATTCTTAAGAAAATCTTCACTTTCAAGATTATTCTTTGTCACTATAATTCAGATCACAAGATTGTGATAGAAATCAATGCTTCAAACTATGTGTTCAAAGACATTCTTTCTCAGTATGATGAGAATAAGATTCTTCATTCAGTCACTTACTTTTTGAAGAAGCATAACTCAATCAAGTGTAACTACAAAATCTATGATAAAAAACTCATGATCATTGTTTGCGCTTTCAAGAAATGATGATCAGAGCTTGAAGACTTTATCTACTTTGTTGAGATGATCATAAATCATAAAAATCTTGAGTATTTCATGTCAATTAAGCAATTGAGTCATCATCAAGCTTGTTGAAGTGAGTTTCTGTCTAGATTCAACTATTGCATTGCTTATTATTTCAACAAGATTGATGATAAGTTGAATGCTCTGACACGTCGCTCAGAAAATCTCTTTAAAGAGAAGAATACATTTGATTCTTGACATCAATATCAACATTAAACAATTCTGAAAACTTATGTTTTAAATCTTAATATTGTTGAGAATCTTGCTCTTGACATCTTCAACATCAAAGTCATGAAGCTTTAATCACAAATCATCGCTTTAGATTCAATTCAGTTACATTTGTTTTCAATTATCTCAACACTTTCATAAATTCTAACTTTCATGAATTTAGAAATTGAAGAATTCAATGTTGAAGATGTCAAGTCTCAGCTAAATCAAGACATTCTGAATCTTGATGAAGATTCTGCTGACATTCTCACTCAGACATTGTAAAAGTAAGTTGAAATCAATGACAAATTTGCAGTTCAAATAATTGAAGCACTTCACAATGAAGTATGACATCACAACAAGATTTCTCTAATTAAATGTAGATTTGTCATTGAGTTAGAGTTGAATTGAGTTGAGAAAGATCAACTCAACTTAAGTCTAAGTTCAAGTTGAGATTGAGTTAATTCTTCTCAACTCAAGCTCAACTCAGAATCGAGTTAAGTTGCTTGAACTCAATTTTTGTTACTAAATATAGTATACTATGTACTAAAAATAGTATACTTTTTCTCTTTTTTTTCAAATTTTTTTTTTGCAATCAATTTTGCAATCAATTTGGTAGAAAATTTGATAGAGAGATTGGTGAGAAATATGATAGAAAATATAGTGAGAAATATGATGAAAATATGATGGGAAATATGATAGAGAGTATAGTAGAGAATATGATAGAGAATATAATGAGAAACATAGTGAGAAATATGATGAAAATATGGTAGAAAACATGATAGAAAACATGGTAGAAAATATGATGGAAAATATAGTGAGAAATATAGTGAAAAATATGATAGAGAACATGATAGAAAGTTTGATAAAGAGTTTGATAGAAAGTTTGATCACTTTGATAGAGAATTTGATAGAAAATTTGGTAGAAAGTAGATCTGCAATTGAGTTCAAGTCAACTCGTCAAGTTGACTGAGTTGTGTTAGAAATCAGCATAGAGCGAGTCATATGAGTGTAATGTAACGAGTATATAAATGCATCGACAAATTCTCGAGTGCTAATTAGTCAATCATACGCAGCTAATCATCACGTTGACATCGTTGACATTGTTGACAGATGATTAGATCAAAGATTCAATCAAACATCACTTAATTACATCATTAATCTCATACTTAAATCTGATAGCTGGTAAATTGAATCATTTATCTTTGCGCATAAATAATTAGATGACTAACAGCATCATTAGACAGTTTAACAACATCTTCGTTCTTCGCATTCTACATGCTCGTTTATCTACATGCTCATCACTTTACTCACTATTCTACATGCTCATCACTCTACTCATCATTCTACATGCTCATCACTCTACTCATCACTCTACATACTCGTCTATCTACTCATCACTCTACATGCTCATCATTCTACTTGTCACTTTACATGCTCATCATTCTACTCGTCATTCTACATGCTCATCATTTTACTCATCACTCTACATGCTCATCACTCTACTCATCACTCTACATGCTCATCATTCTACTCGTCATTCTACATGCTCATCATTCTACTCATCATTCTACATGCTCATCACTCTACTCGTCACTCTACATGCTCATCACTCTACTCGTCACTCTACATGCTCATCATTCTACTCATCACTCTACATGCTCATCACTCTACTCATCACTCTACATGCTCATCACTCTACTCATCATTCTACATGCTCATCATTCTACTCATCATTCTACATGCTCATCACTTTACTTACCACTTTATCTACTCGTTGTCAGAATCATGCCTAAATGATACAATCAATGAAGATCAGAATTGATAGTGCTTGATCTTTAAAGATAGCTATAACTGAATATTAAGAATACAGAAAAAGATTGATACAAAAGCTTCTATTTATGTAATATTCAAAGACTGCGTTAGACTCAAAAGAAATGTGTTTGTGACATGAGAAGAATGTGATGTAGATGAACAAGATGTTGATGAAAGAAAAGAATGTTAAGAAAGAAAAAGAGTGTTGAGACATATCTGAGTCATATCTGAATCAAACCTGACTAGCTTGCTGATTAGCTCTAATCATTACGCAGAGAACTCGCTAGCGTTCACTGCGAATTGATTAGAGCTTCAGTCTTGTTCAGCCTTGATACGCTCGTAACATTACCTCTCTCTTTGAAAATTTATGTTTGCATGAATGTAGTTCATTTGCTCGCTTTTGTTGATAGTTATTCCGATATTTTAGCGCGGTTTGTTTGAATATAGCTTATGAAATTCGTTCAAAACTTTCTCTGAGTCATCGAATTTTTCTTTATCGACATAGTATCATTCGTCATCTCTATCTAGATCTGTTCATTTGACTTTGTACTGTATTCGACCTCGATAGCGTCTGAAGTTCAATATATTGTCTATCTTTCAATGTTCATCATCTTCAATAGTGATGAGTCTGAGTGATTCTGAATGCTGTTCTGGTAGAAAGTCTTCTGAATACGGTCGCAGTAGCTTCAAGCTGAACATCGAATGCAGATGCTTCATGCTGACTGATAGACGAAGATGATAGAAGATACTCACTTTGACAGTGATTTGATAGAAATCTAGCTGTTTGTCTTTCAAATCTTTGCAGAGTCTCGTTGTCTTGACGTTTCTGAAAGATAGTCAAACTCAGTCATTTACTTCATAGATGACGTTTCGTTTATGTTTATTGATCTGAACTTCGATAATCAGCTTCGTCTTTTTCAATTGTTGACGATCGAAGTTCAGTAGCTCTTTCATTTGAATGACAATATCATCTGCTTTTCTAGCTTCAAGTCGTTCATGAGTTGTTTCATAGTCAGTTGTATCTGAATCAAAACTCATTCGAGAGTGAAATTCTTTATTGAAGTAGAAGAGAGTCATTGAAGTGATCGAGAAGATATTGAAATTGTCACTGAATTTCACCATAGATATTCATTTGACTCAGTCGTTCTGCATGTAATTGCAGTAGATTCTAAGTTCTCGTTCGACGTCTTGATTGACTCGTTTCGATTGATCGTCGATCTCGAGATGATAGGCTGTGAATAGACTAGCTGTGATTCTCAGTCGCTTGCAAAGACTTTTTCACATAGTCAATATGAATTGAGAGTCTCTGTTCGAAACAATAGAACTGAGTAGATCATGCAGTCGATAAACGTTTCATAGCATGATTCAAACCGTTTCTTCGACTGAGATGTCATCGTCTTCTCAATGACAGAAAACATAGTGACATTCTTTGATGAGACGACATATGATTGTGCAAATGACGTTATAGTCTTCTGACAGAGATAGTTCAGTGATGAAGTTCATAGCTATATCTTTTCAGCGTTTCTGTGAAATCGAAAGAGAATGATGAAGTTCATTGATGCTATTTCTAGAGACTTTGCTTCGCTGACAAGCATGACAGTTTCGAATGTATCGTCAAATAGTAGCTCGATGACCTGATCAATAGTAGAAACGCTGAACTAGGTCGATAATTCGTTTATTGTTAAGATGAGAGGTTGAAGGTTGATCATGCACTTCTTGTAGTAATTTCGTGTGCATGTTCTCAGAGATTCACAGTAGATCTTTTCTAAATAGAACGTCGTCAATGATTTCGCAGTTCTTCAGTTTAGTGATATGAAATTTGAGCTTGTTTTCATTCATAGCTTGTTTATATTTGCTGCAGAACTCATCTGTTTGATTGATCATTCATACTCGTTGATAGAAATTTGCTTTCGATTCAATAGATAGAACATCGACTCTATCGAAGGTCAGAATAGTCTGAAAATGATCTTCAAGACGCTGAGCTGATTCAGAGACGTTCGCTAGAGACATTCTGATTAGAGCATCGACTTTAGTGTTCATTTTGCCTGATCTAAAGATGATCTGAAAGTTGAACTTCGATAGAATGTTCAGATAGTTGACTTGTCATCGACTCAACTGTTTGTTTTTCATGAAGATCTTCAAAGTCTGATGATCGATGAACATCTGAATGAATAGTTCAATGCATTTCAGCTCGAGTCGTCAGTGTTCGAAGCATTGAATAATGACTAGCAATTTCTTGTCATAAATGTGATAATTGATTTCAGCGAGAATCATGCTTTTACTGTAGAAGATCATCGAATGAAAAACTCTCTCGTCATTGTACTGAGATAGTATTTCACCTTTTACATAGTTCGAAGCATCAATCTTCAGAATAGCTTGTCGTTTGAGATCGAAGTGACGAAGTACTGAGATTGAGCTGACTTGTTTCTTTAAATTGTCAAAGACTTGAACATAGATCTTGTTTCAAACAAAAGACGTGTTCTTTCTAGTCAGCTGAGTGAACGGTTTGACTAGCTTCGAGAAGTTCTTAATGAAACGACGATAGAAGTTAACAAATCTCACGAAGCTCTGAATTTCTTTTAGATTGGTTAAAGTGATTCAGCTGACTATGACTGTCACTTTGCTGAGATTCATACGAAGATCTAGTTCTGATACAATGACTTCTAGAAAGACAGTCTCTTCTACATTGAATTCGCACTTTCAAATATCTATCTGCAGCTCAGCTTCGCGTAGTCGACTCAATACTAGTTTGACGTGATCTCTATGTTTCTTTCTCGTTTTGCTATAGATGAGAATGTCATCTAGATAGACTTGGCAAAAGTCGTTCAGAAAGTCTCATAAAACATCATTCATATATTGCTGAAAGAAGATTGATTCGTTAGTCAGTTTGAATGATAGCATCTTGTATTTATATGCTTCTAAAGCAGTGATAAAAATGATGTAATTCTCGTTATTGAAGTGCATTCGAAGTTTGTTGAACGCTGATATGATGTTCAATCTAGTCAGATGCTTGCAACTCACTATTTTACCAATAATCTCGTCTATCAGCGATAGAGAATACCTATTTCTTTTGAAAATGACATTTAGCTTTTGATAGTTCACGCAGAATCGAAAATCTTCATTTGCTTTGAGAGTGAATAGAACGAGAAAGAAATAGAGAGTCTGACTAGAAGTGATGAATCTCTTCAATAGATTCTCGTTTAAGTACTTCTTTACTTTCAGAAGTTTGACAGAGAACATTCAATAGACTTGACAGCGAGAAAACGTTGAATCACTGATGAGCTCGATTTTATGGTCGTAGAAGCGATGAGAGAGTAGTTTATTCAATTGAGCTCGATCAAAAACATCTAGAAACTCATGATATTTCGATGACAGCTTTGCTTTAATATCTTTCAAATTCTGAGTCGTTTCATCGATTGAAGAGACGTTTAGAGCGTTCAAATCGTTCTGAGTATTGTACGCGATTTTTCTATTGATGTTCATCATGAATAAAGCAAAGACTTCGATCTTGTTCTTCTTTGAACGATTCAACAGCGTTTTGAATGAAGCTGCGTTTATGCTTCGAATCGAGAATGACTCTTCTCGAACGAGTTGTTTGAGCATCATAGAGATCTTAGTCTGAGTGGTTGAAGAAGACGAAGTTGACTGCAATCAACTTGAGTGCTTTGAATTGAGAGAAATCGAAAAAATCGAAATAGAAGTATTCAATTGATTCGAAAAAACAATGACGTCGTTTCGCATATTCAATAATATTTCGTTTTTGTTCATTCAGAGCTTACTCAATATGACTTCATGATGATCGATATCAGCTATCAGCATTGATACAGTCAATTTCTTATGACTTTTGATGATGAGATTGAGTAGAATTTTATGAGTGATGATCTTTTTAGATATCTTCTCATCATAATCTCTTATTAGCTTCTCTTTTGCCAGTGATATAGATTGAATTCTCAGTTTCTCGCATACTTTATCGACTAGATTAAAATGTATAATCATGTAGATGACTGAATCACTGTCTATTAAAGAACAAAGACTGAAAGATCGATTCTGAGAAATGAGATGAGTGTCAATTAGAAACGACTTTTCAAAGTAATTTTCTTTTGATAGAATTTCGTCTAGTTTGCACAAAGATATAATCTCTATCTCTTTGATGACTTTTGAAGAGATGACTAGTTTTTTGAATCGAAATTTGAATTGAAATCGAAGCAATCATATTCATTGTTCACTACATTAATTCTAGTAGGTCGATTGAGACACTCTTTAGAGCTATGATCTGATTTATGACATATGAAACAGCTTTTGACTAGAATGTCTGCTTCTTTGACGCTAGTTAAAACCGCGTCGTGCAACTTTAGCTGATCAGACTTCGAGTGATTGACTGACTGAGTGACAACAGTCGCTTTATGAAAGATAGTCTTAGAAAGATCATTGACGTGTTTGATCTTGTTCTTGATCTCTCGAATGACTCGCTGATCATTATTCAAATGAATCAGATAGAAACGAATTTCTTTTAGAAAATCAGGTTGAACTAGTTGATCTACTCAAATGAATCGAAGACGAAGATGTATTTTATCTTTCAGATCAGCGATCAGTTGCTTCTCGTGATAGTCTAGATAGAAAAATAGACGTTGAAACTGAGTATAGAATTCACTGAATTTCTTGAATTCTTGAATCAAGTTGTAGTATTCTCTACGAAAGTTGACTTTCTTATTCGAATCATCAAACAACTGAGTTAGCTCTTTCAAAAGATCATCGACGATCTTATAAAAATTGACACAGTCACGTTCGCGTCTAGCTTGAGTGATCTCAGCTGCGTCATCAAATAATCTAGAATGTATATAGCTCAATTTGACTCATTCATTAGAAAAGAGATCGACGTTGATCTCTAGTTTATTCTGAATTTTTCCGTATCAGTTCTTTCAAGTAGAATTCTTTTCATCAGTAAACAGCGAAGAATCAGGTATTTTTTGAGATTTAGAACGCTCGAAGTAGATGAAATCAGAAGAAATGTTTTCTTTAGCTTGAAGTCTAGTCTTCAACTCTTTGATTTCGTCTTCTTGTTGTTTATCTAACTTGTAGAGTTGATCTGTTTCTTCATCAAGAACTAGACTTCGAGCCTTTCAGATTTCATAGAACACGAGAAATATTATTGTTTCAGCGAATGATTCATCATCTTCATGAATGAATGATGCAGCACTTGATGATTTCGTTCGTGATTTCGATGAATCAGCATCAGGGGTTTGAGAGAAACGATTTTGAAATTCTTCGAAATGCTCTTCAGTGAGCGAACAACTAAACATGATGAGGTTTGTTTTGAAAGAGGGTTGAACGAATGACGATGCTTGACGATTGAAGAAGAAAGACGTATAGAGTGATGTTTAATCTTCAACAAAGAAGATGAGATTTGTTTGTTGATTGATTTGATTGATTCTCTAGCAAACAACGAAGATTCTTTATCGTTGAATCTATCAATCGATTTGATTCTTGAGCAATTCACGAAGATTCTTTATCGTGATTCTTGTAATCGAGTGAACTTTGCGTACTTAATGAGTGATAAGTAGTCTAGCAATTCAAACAGCCTTGTCGTTGATTCTATTCAACTCTTTAGTGTTGTTCTATCTTTCGATTATCGTCAATCATCAGGTAAATGAATTTCTTTAGACTCGTTCTATCTAAACGAGTATGTTGAATGAGTAATGAGATCAGTATCGTGTGGTTAACGAAATTCTTAATATAATGTCAGAATCATGCCTAAATGATACAATCAATGAAGATCAGAGTTGATAGTGCTTGATCTTTAGAGATAGCTATAACTGAATATTAAGAATACAGAAGAAGATTGATACAAAAGCTTTTATTTATGTAATGTTCAGAGACTGCGCTAGGCTTGAAAGAAATGTGTTTGTGACATGAAAAGAATGTGATGTAGATGAACAAGATGTTGATGAAAGAAAAAAGTGTTGAGAAAGAAAAAGAATGTTGAAGCATATCTGAGTCATATCTGAATCAAATCTGACTAGCTCGCTGATTAGTTCTAATCATTACGCAGAGAACTTGCTAGCGTTCACTGCGAATTGATTAAAGCTTCAGCCTTGTTCAGCCTTGATACGCTCGTAACACTCGTTAGTCTACTCGTTAGTCTACTCATCAGCTTGCTCATCAGCTTGCTCACTTCAAAACATGCTTCATGTGACATGTTTAAACACACGTCATTCACTTCATGATCTACTTCATGATCTACTTCATAGTCTACTTCATAGTATGCTTCATACATGCTTCATACATGCTTCATAGCACATGCTAATTAGCTCAATAGAACGCACTCTTCATGACTCGATATCAAACTTTCTATCAAACTCTCTATCAAATTCTCTATCAAACTCTCTATCAAATGCTTTATCAAATGCTTTATCAAATGCTCTATTAAACTTTCTACATGCTTCAAATTATGAATGCATAACATGAGTCAAACAGTGCTTCAAACAATGCTTTCTACATGACTTGAAAAGTTGAGAACAGTACTGTTATCTCTGTGATTAGTAATCTTCGCTCTCAGTCGAAGGTCAACGCTAGAAAATTCAGAAGATTCAAAGTATTTACTTTTTCTCACTTCTTTCTTTCTTTGTAGTTCTACTTTCTAGAACAACAACAATTGTATTTCAACAATGCTGACTAGCTCAATAGAATGCATTTTTCATGACTCAATATTAAAATTTCTATCAAATTCTCTACTGAGCTTTCTACTGAGCTTTCTACTGATCTTTCAATCAAGCTTTCTACTGATCTTTCTATCGATCTTTCTACTGATCTTTCTATCAATCTTTCTACTGATCTTTCTATCAATCTTTCAATTAAGCTTTCTATTGATCTTTCTATCAATCTTTTTACTGAGCTTTCTACTGAGCTTTCTACTGAGCTTTCTACTGAGCTTTCTACTACTGAGCTTTCAATTGAGCTTTCTACTGAGCTTTCGATTGAGCTTTCAACTGATTTTTCTAGTGAGCTTTCTACTGATCTTTCTAGTGAGCTTTCTACTAAGCTTTCGATCAAGCTTTCAACTGAGCTTTTTATCAAATGCTCTACCAAACTTTCTACATGCTTCAAATTACTCGTCAATTAAGCACATAACATGAGTCAAACAGTGCTTTCTACATGACTTCTTTCATGATTCTCTATCAAACAGTCTTTATGATTTTCTATCGAGCACTCTTCATGTTTTTCTATCGAGCACTCTTCATGTTTTTCTATCAAACAGTCTTCATGATTCTCTATCAAGCATTCTTTATATTTCTCTACCAAGCATTCTTCATGTTTTTCTATTGAGCACTCTTCATGTTTTTCTATTGAGCACTCTTCATGATTCTCTATCAAACAGCTCTCATGATTCTCTATCAAGCACTCTTTATGACTTTCTTTATAATTTTCTATCAAATACTCTACATAGTTAACCATTCGTTCAAATAAATGATTAAATAACTAGTTAGATAATAAATTTATTGATTTAATATCTTGCTTTTGCATGCGCTTGAGCATATAAAATTGAGCATATAGAATCAGAATAATCAGTGTCAACAGTGTTATTTTGATGATTTATGTCATTTTGACTATTAGACATGCATCTGCAGCTAATCACGTCAAAGTGATCTTATAAGAAGAGAGATCGACCAAAATGATAAATCATCTAATTTATCGTCTAATTACGTGATTAGATACTCGATGAGATTTGTCGATGTGCTAAGAAAGAAAAGTATCTAGAAGAGAAGAATTGACTATCTATATGACTCAGAAGAACATAAGCTAACTTTGAATAAAATTGACTTCGAAACAAGTCTATGCTCTAGCGACGAGCAATCGATGATAGCTCTCAGAATAGTCATCAACATAGTCATTAACATAGCTATCAATGAAGATGCGTAGCTAGAATCATAACAAGTTGAGTTGATCTTTCTCAACTTAATTCAACACTGAAACTCAATCTGAGTTAAGTTAAGCAACTTGAACTCAACGACAGATTTAATTGAGTGTGAAGAACATGAGAATCATTTGTACTTTCAAGAAAGAAAGTACATGCTCAACTCAGATAAACTACGTCTTCGTATCATTCAGCTCGCTCATGATAATGTCATCAATGATCACTCAGAAAGAGCAAAAAGCTATGAACTGATCAGTTGAGTTTACTAATGATTAAATATTTATAAGTATGTTTAATGCTTCGTGTCATGATTTTAGTCTTGTCAGACTCAGTCTTCTAGTCTTGTCAGATTTATTCTCACTTCGTCATCTTGACTAGTTTTTATTGAGTTTAGCGTCGACTGAGAAATACACATATGTAGTCAGCTTCTTTTCTGTAGCTATCTTTCTTTCTTAGCATTTATCTATTAGTTAAATGACACTTTTATGACTCACTCTAGATCGATTTCTAACATTAGATAAATGCTCATTAACTACTCTGCTATCGACGAATAGATGATATGAAACAATCTATTCAGTAAGGAAAATTTGCAAGAAATTCTTCAAATTTGTACCATCATTTTAGATCACAAGAAATTCTTCGATTCTACACTCATTTTCATCATTCTATTCGCAAGAGATTCTTTGAATAAAGCACTCAATTATTACCTGAAATTCACAAGAGATTCTTTGAATTTTCACTCATCAAAAAACAGCAATTCTTATTTATTCTTACCTCAACAACTTCTATCTTCTTTCATCATGACATGTGACGTCAAGTCAGTTGAGTTTCAAACAACTCGTCTGCTTAAAAGCATTGTCAATAGAAGAGTTTCACTTCTACTCATTAATGCTTCAGTCGAAGCTGAGAAAGCTGTCATCTCATGAAATATAAACATCAAAGAACAACTGTTTCATTGAGTCAGCAATCAATTCAACGAAGTCATCAATATGCTGAACGAGCTTTGAAGTCAGCGAAACTTAACTCTACAACTCAATGAACACTGACTTCTCATACAAGACGATCACAAAAAGAGAGCGAAACAACTAGAAGTCACTTTTGATAAAAAGAATAAGTTAGAGAAAAAGATCAATCAGCTACAAGGTGAGCAATTGAACTTCAGAGCGAAACAACGTCAAGCTGATCAATCTATGTCTTGTCAAGATACTCAGTCAGCTGAGCAATGAGTTAATCAGAAAGAAGCTCGCTCTCAACGAGAATCTTCTACTTTATCTGATAACGAAAACGAGAATGATCATCACAAGTTCATCAAGCTTTCGAATTCACTCATCTTCATCGAAACAGATGATTCTACCTGAGAGACATGAAACATCAAAATAGCTGACAAGCTCGATGTCAACGTGAATCATTATTCTACTGAAAAGATTTATATTGTCTATGTAATTTTCAGACTAGAAGACGATGCTGATCAGCAAATCTATGCAAAGCATCATGTTGATGCTTTCTCATTCTATCAATCACTATCAGAGTTACTGAAACATCTGAAAGAAATTTACGAAGATCAAAATCTGATTCGAAAGTGTCATTGTGAATACGTTGCTCTGAAGCAGCTCAACAAGCTCTTCAGCTCTTTCTATTCAGAATTCACTAGAATATTCAGCTTTCTGAACTATGATGATATCATTCTGATGAACGACATTCAGAATAAAATCAACAATCATCTTCAGAATGCGTTGTCAGTTTGTCTCATAAAGTTTAGTTCACTTGATAAGCTCAAGATCTTTCTTCAAGATGTGAATAACAAACAACGAGTCAATTATCAGTTACGTGATGAGCAGCGAACAGTCAAATCAATAGCAGCTTTGAAAAAACGTTTTGTTTCTTCGTCAACATCAGCTTCAGTCTTGACTACTAGCTATGTTCAACTCATTACTTTTTTCACTCTCAAATCTGAACAATCAAGAATGTCAATCATCTGCTTCAACTGCAAAGCATCGAGTCATCTTTCAAAGAACTGCTCTCAGCTGAAGACTAGTACTTCAACATCTCATGCATTCATCTTTCATCTCAATGAGATCATCATGTCGAAAGAAGAGAAGAAATTATTTACAAAGAAATCAAAGAATGAGACAAAAAACTAGTGACTTTCATCAAAGACGTGATGAAAGATGTGTTAATTTCTTCAACAATGAGCAGCTCAGATGATCTTTTTGCTTCGAAACCTTTAACTACTGAATGTGTACTATTTAGCAATGAAATTAGTTACTCATTGAAGTCATTGATTGACATCGAAGCTGCTGACTATTCGTTCATTGATGAAGTGATTGCGCAGATTGTTTGTGATCAGTTGCAAATCAAGTCTCTGACTTTGATCAAAGCGAAGTCAATTTGAGAATTCAACGATCATTATGCTAAGAAACTCATTACTCATGTCATTTATTTGAATCTGACTGTTCAAGATCATACGATTAACACAGCTTCTATGTTGATCATTTGATCAGATCAACATCAAATGATTCTTGAAAAAACATGAATGAACAAAATCAACCTAGTAATCAATATGCAAATCAATTTTCTTCGGTTTTCGAATTTCACCCCTAGTCAGAAATCGATTGTTCTACTCTCAAGCAATAAAACAATCACGAAACGAAAGAGCTTAACTTCTACTCATATACTGAAGAGATCTTTCACTTTCGTTACATCTCAACTCAGTCAGAAATCATTCTCTTTCAGTCAGTTCAATGAGAAGTCAGTTAGCGACGCGACTTTAACTAGCGTCAAAATTTCTAAATCAACGTCAGATTCAATGAACATAGCAATGATAAAGACAGCAACATATAAAATGTTAGTCAAACAATCAGACGTCAAAATCTTTGCTGTTATCATCTTGAAAATCGATTGACTCATAACTACAGTTGAAAACAAGTCTGAAGAAGTAAATCTGCATGAGCTTTCTTATGCTGAAGCTTTCAAGCAAGTCAAGATCAAGCTTCTCTCTGAATATCACGATTATTTAAATGTCTTCAATCGAGCAATGATTGATAAACTATCATTTCATCATTTCTATGATCACAAAATTGAGTTGATTGATGAAGAAAGATCATTCTTGAAACAGACTCATTCAACTACGTCAACAATGATATACTTTCTCAGTATGATGACGAAGAAACATTGCATTCAATGATTTACTACAGCAAGAATCTGAGTCTCGCTGAGTGCAATTACAAGATCTATGACAAGAAATTACTAGCAATCATTCATGTTTTCAAGCATTGATTGTTAGAACTTTCTCGCAGAGAATTATGTAACAGCAATGATTAAATAATCATTGAGTAATCAGAGTCTTAAAGTGATCGCTCTGATCGCTTGAATCAGAAGTGATCACAGTGAGCATGATGAGCATAGATGCTCATCTTGCTCACCTTGTTCAAAAATGATCAAAGTGATCATTCAAAGCAGAGATGACTTGACACGATTCTTTTATGTTTATATAACGATGAACGTTTTCTTAGATAGAAGCTTCGTGCTCAACTCATGTAAGTAGTCAATACATATTATTGTCTCAGCTATCTTCAGACCTCAAGTTTAGTAATAGTGATTACTGTTTGATCTCTGTATATATCTTGTGTTGTTAAAGAAACAATCATTACACTTTAAGCATCACTCTTTCACAAGATATCAGAGATGTTCATTTCTTTCAATCATGTTTAGTCAGTCAGAATGAGTCACGCTCAGTCAAGAAGTAAGCATCTTCAGCGCAGATAAAATCAAGATCTCAACATTGAACTTGTATCATGATGATCAAGATAAACTCGAAGCATATCTAGTACAGATAAAGCTATACATTAAACGACACTCATTTCAGTTCAAGTTCATTGAGAACAAAGTACTCTTTGCATTCATCTATCTGAAAGATAATGCATTCACATGATTTCATCACTATCTAATGAATTATCTGCAGAAGAAATCAGAAGAACGAGAAGAAGAAATCAACATGATATTTCGTGACTCTCAGACATTTGAGAAACGTCTAAGAAGAGTATTTGAAGACATTGACAAGAAATGTACAGCGAAACGACAGTTGTACAATCTGCGACAGAAAATCTTCGCAGCGACTTATTCAATCAGCTTTCAACATATTGCGATGAATACAAAATGAAATGATGCAGCTCTCATCAGTCAGTTTTATCAGAGACTGCAAGAGAAAGTCAAGAATGAAATCACTAAAATTGATAAATTCATCAACTTGCAGAAAATGATATTCAGAGTGATGATCATTGATAACAGACAGTACGAGAGACGTTTGAAAAAAGGTAAAGAATCGACTATGTCAATAGTATTGAGTCGAAAGTTCAAGAAGAAACAACGACAGTCATACTATGATTCTCAATCTATGAAGTTAGACGCAACTCAAAAGATATCGATGAATGCTTGTGATAAAACAGTTCAACAAAGCAAGACATGTTACACATGCAAAAAGCTGAGTCATTACTTCAAGAATTGTACTCAAAACAAGTACAAGAACAAGTCAAAGCTTTATGATAAGCAAGACAAATCTTTCACAGTAATGAAAGAAGATCAGAAAGACAAGCATTAAGCGTTGTCATGAACAGCATGTTACAAGAACAATTATTGCATTCATCTGAGTGATAAGAAAGATTTGAGATGATACTCAAAATTCTCACGAAAGAATCGTTTCAACGCAGCAACTCATCGTCAATCGAAAGTGCATGATGAAGATAGTAATGAAAGTTTGTTCACTATGATCGCGAAATCAAAGATTTTCAACAGCGAAGCATATGACTTGAATAGGTCAAACGACATTGAAGAAACTATTTATCAAGCAGTCGAAGAAGAAAATTGACTTAGCGAAATTCTACGAGCATTCACTATCGCAGCAGAAGACACTCTCGATCAAGAAGAAAATCATCTTGAAGTAAAGAAAGATCTCAGAAAGCTTACAAGTTAAGCAAGCTTTATAAGCATGTACAATGAATTGTACACTCTCTTTAAGCAGAAAGAGAAAGATTTTTCACAGCGAATGCAACAGATTAAGAACGATATACATCAAGTTATTTATGATACTATGCAAGATGAGTTAATCATATTACGCAAAAACATTTGATATCATGACATAGTCATGAAGAAGTCATCTACAGAAGTCAAGTTCATTAAGCAAGAAGAATATGTACTTCTCAATGAAAATCACATATTTTGAAAGCTTAGACAGATGACAGAAGTCATCAGAGAGAGATTTGATCTGTGTGATTCAAAGAAATATTCACTTAAGAAGATCAATTTGAATCGATTTCAGTACATAGAACAAGTACTGAAAAAAAGAGCTTCTAGTTCAAAAAACTAGAAGACTCTTCGATCAACAGATCATTAAAGAAGTCTAGTTAAGAGTTGAAAATTGAAAGCATATTTATCTTCATCAACAACTCATTGCAGTTACGAGTCTGAGTCAAAGTTAATGATCACGCAGCATGACTATTTATAAACAATGACTGCATGAAGAATTACATATTCTCAGAATTTGCTAGAGAAGCGCAAATATCAACGCAGAAGAAGAAAGAATCTTACAATCTGCGAAACTTTGATGAAACACTCATGAAGTACAATAACAAACTAATAGATCAAGAAACTTGATTCATTCATTTGAGACTTGAACAACATTGAAAAAAGTTATGTTTAAATGTTACGAAGCAGTCAGGCAGCAATATAGTTCTAGACATATCATGACTTCATATAATCAATTCAATGATTGATTGAATCAATGAGACAATTGCATTTCTAAATACAGAAATGACGCGATTGCACTTGATATTGAAGTCATCACAAAATGTGAAGATATTCATCATGATGAGCAAAGAAATGCGCGAAGAGTTCAGAGAAATCAATGATGCACAGATGTTATGAAGCAGAGAGATTCAGAGCGATCACTTGAAGAATCTTGTTATCGCTATTATTTCTAAAGAATATCAGAAATATAAAATTTTGTTTAAGAAAGAAAGTGATCAGAAGACACTACTCAAACATCAATCGTGAAATCACGAGATTAAGCTCGTTGACGGCAAGAAACTCACGAAACAGTTCATTTACTCATTGTTGACAGAAAAGCTCAATGCTTTGTGACAATATTTGAAGAAGAACATGTGAAAAGAATTCATTAGAGAATCACAGTCATCAGCAGAATATTCAATTCTGTTTGTTTTGAAATTGAATGAAAGTCTAAGACTATGTGTTGACTATAAAACACTGAATAACATCATGATTAAAAACAGCTATTCATTATCGCTCATAGCAGAACTGCAAAACAGACTGCAAGATGCACAGTGATTTATGAAATTCAACATACTTGAGACATTCAATCGAATATGAATTAAAGAAGAAGATGAGTGAAAGACAGTCTTTTGCACTCAACTAGAATATTATGAGTATTTGATCATGTTTTTCGACTTAATCAATGCTTCAGTCACATTTCAGATCTTTGTGAATAACGTGCTACGACGCTATCTGAATCAATTCATCATAGTATATTTGAATGATATATTAGTATACTCAAAGACGAAGAAAGAACATGTGCAACATGTTAAGAAAGTTCTACAGACTTTAAAGAAAGTCAATCTGTGCATCAAGTCAGGAAAAAGTGAATTTCATGTACAAAGTGTACAGTTTTTGAAATTCATAATCATGTCTCAGAGTCTAAGAATGAATTCAAAGAAGATAGAAGCTGTTACGACTTGATTGACGTCAAAGTCAAAGATTGAAGTTCAATTCTTTCTAAAATTCGCGAACTTTTATAGACGCTTTATAGAGAGATACTTCAGAATCATCTCGTCACTTATGAATCTTACGAGAAAGAATATATCGTTCGTGTGAACTGAGAAAGCAGAAGAAGCTTTCAAAAAGCTGAAGAAATTATTCATCTCTCAGTCAGTACTGATCATGTTTGAATCGAGAAAACTCATTACGCTTGAGATAAACGCATCAGATGAAGCTATTGAAGCATGTATCAGTCAATCAGATGATAAGAAACGTCTGCATCTCATTGCATTTCACAGTAGAAAGCTTACAGAAGTTAAATTGAACTATGAGATACACAACAAAAAGCTGTTAACTACTGTTAACTTTTTCAAACAATGAAGAGTGTATTTGAAAGAATCTAGACATCAGATTCAAGTATATACAGATCACAAGAATTTGCTATACTTTATGATCACGAAAGTTCTAAATCGAAGACAGATTAGATGATTGAAGAAGTTGTCATCATACAACTTTCAAATTCAATATCAAAAAGAATCTGAAAACTCAAAGATTGATGTCTTGAGCAGAAGAGCAGATCACATGACAGATAAATCACAGGTAAATCAGACTATCTTGCAAGAGAATTCAGACGATTCAATTGTCTATAATAGATAAAACGCAGTTACTTTACGAATCAACAACAAAGATCTTGAGAAACGAGTAAAGCTGAAGCTAGCGAAGAACTCAGTCGCGCAGAATATTATAAAGAATATTGAGAACAACGTGAACTTTGAGATTATCAATGAAATACTAACATTTCAAGATCTGATCTATGTTTTGACAAGATGCAGACAAGAGATGATAGATGATCATCACAAGTCAATGATACATGAACATCAAGATTCAAATAAAATCATTGAGAGAATATCTAGAATCTACTACTTCTCGAAGATGAGAAAACAAGTAGAAGATATTATCAGAAAGTGCAATATGTGTATTTGTACAAAACAAAATTGACATAAACTTTATGAACTTTTGAAAAGTCTCAGCACATCAAATCATACGTGAAAAAGCATAGCTTTGAACTTCATAGTCAAGCTATCTAAGTCAAAGAAAAGAGTTATCGAAGCAACGTATGACTCTATATTGATTATAACAGACAGATTAATCAAGTATGAATACTTCTTGTCATACAAGAAAGCAACATTCGCGAAAGATTTAACTTACACGTTTCTGAGAATGATTGTAGCAAATCATGAATTATCAGACGAGATAATTTCAAATAGAGACAAGCTTTTTACATTGAAATTCTGAAAATTCTTGATGAATCAGTTAGAAATTCATCATAAGCTGTCAACAATTTATCATTTGCAGACGAATGAATAAACAAAAAGAATGAATCAGACATTGAAACAGTATCTCAGATGTTATATTAACTATAGACAGAACGATTGAATACAGCTATTATCAGTAGCACAGTTGACTTTCAATAGCACAACAACGAAAGTAATTAATGTGTCATCATTCTTTGCAAACTATGAGTTTGAGTCAGAAACTCTCAAGAAATCGTGTGAATTTGTACAATTAGCTCAGAAAGTTACGCTACAGATAGAACAATTGCAGCTGCTACAGAAAGAATTATAGAAGAACATACAGTTTCTCAGCAAGCGCATGATTCTGTATGCAAACAAGAAAAGAGATAGAAAATCTACTTTTAAGAAAAGAAACAAAGTGTATTTACTAAGACGAAACATCAAAACAAAAAGATCAAGTAACAAACTGAATCACATAAAGTTAGAATCTTATAAGATTCTAGAGATCAAAGAATTGATTAACTACAAGTTAAATCTGTTAGCATCTATGAAAATACATTCAATATTTCATATCTGTCTTTTGAAGTCTGCAGACTTGAATACATCAATTCAAACAGAATTTTCAGAAATTGATTCAGAGAGTCAGAACATTGAATACGAAGTAGAGAATATACTAGATAGACAGAATATTAAAGATCAGTCTCATTGATTAGTCAAGTGAAAAGATTATGAACATATCAAGAACACTTGAGAATCAAAGAGAAATCTCAAGAACTGTCAAATGCTTCTGTGACAGTTTCAGTTGAGAAACTCAATCAGTCAAAGTCTGATGAAATCTCAATCTGCTCAAAAGACACGTCAAAGAGAAGATTGTTCAATGATGATTCACTAGTCTTTCTTTCATCTTTCTCAAGCTCGATGATGTTTCAAAACTTTCGTTCAATCATTGTCTGTTTCTTATTCTTCAGAAACACAAATTAATTTTGCAGATGAGTAGCTCTTGCAAAAATCTCTTGCATCTGCTTGTGAGCATTTAGCAGCTCATCAAGAACGCAGTCGCGTTCTGCCTTTATTTTTTTTCACTTCATCATCGAGAAAGTAAGATTGCACTTGCGATCGAGATGCATACACTCGATGCAACGATCGATTTCGTTGTCAACATGACATTTCTTTTGCAAGCAACTGCAATGTTCACAAGAATGCATAACAGCACACTCAGAATTCATACGTTCAAGAAAATCTTTATGACGCAAGATAAAGTTTTTGATTGTGCAATGAGAAAACATGAAGAAAAAGTGATTTTCAAGACGAAAATCTTAGAAAAGAATCTAGTGTTAGAACTTTCTCACAGAAGATTATGTAACAGCAATAATTAAATAATCATTAAGTAATCAAAGTCTTGAAGTGATCGCTCTGATCGCTTGAATCAGAAGTGATCACAGTAAGCATGATGAGCATAGATGCTCATCTTGCTCATCTTGCTCAAGAATGATCAGAATGATCATTCAGAGCAGAAACAACTTGACACGATTCTTTTATGTTTATATAATGATGAACGTTTTCTTAGATAGAAGCTTTGTGCTTAACTCATGTAAGTAGTCAATACATATTATTGTCTCAGCTATCTTCAGATCTCAAGTCTAGTAATAGTGATTACTGTTTAATCTCTGTATATATCTTGTGTTATTAAAGAAACAATTATTACATTGATGATCTGAGCTGAAATTGACTGAGTTATTCATCAAGATGTTTACTGATCATCAAGCTTTAACGTCATTAATGAAAGATAAAGAGTTAAGTAAACGTTAAATGCGCTGAGTACAAAAGCTCGTTGACTTCAACTTCAAAATCATGTATTGCTCAGACAAATAAAACATCAAAGTCAATGCATTAACTCATTAAGTTGATTCAGTTTCTAGAAGTCTTGAGAATGAATGATGTCACTATCAGTGAACTACAATTCTTACGTTGAATTGAATGAAAATCGCTAATTTAAAAGAGAAAGAAAATGATGAATCAATTTATTGATTGATTCTAGAAGCTAACAGAATCAATGAGAATTGTATTTTACTTCATGAAGTTGTATTAAAAGATGAAGCTCAATACAAAGATACTAAATTAAGAGATTGTTGAGTTCAGAACGAAATACTATATCAAGATGATCTTCTATGAGTTTTCTTTGATGAGCATCTTCAAATGAAGTTAATTCAAGAAGTTCATGATCAATCTTCTATTGATCATTTCGAAATTCTCAGAACGATGAAGATCATAAGAAGATACTACTATTAATCTTCAATGCGAAAGATAATAAATCAATATATTCAAAACTGTTACATTTATCAGCGATCAAAGACTTCTTGAGATAAATTCAATGAACTACTACATTCTTTACTCATACTTGAACAGCAATGAAAAAACATAGTCATGAATTTCATCATTGACTTACCTTCTTCGAAAGGCAAAAACATTATACTAACAGTGATATGTAAATTGACAAAGAAACGACATTATATTTCTTGCTTCACTGATGACGAGAAAATCACAGCAGAAAAAACAGCTGAGCTAATGCTTCAGTGAATATATCAAATACATGATTTACTCAATTTCATTGTTTCGAATCGAGATTCTCAATTTACCTTCATTTTATGAAAGTCGCTTTGCAAAAGACTAGACATTAATCTTCAACTCTTCACAGTTTATCATCTTCAGATTAATGATCAAAGTGAATGAGTCAATCAAAACGTCAAAAGATATCTTTGATTCTTCTGTTTATACATGCAGAATGACTGAGCTAAGTTACTACTCATGATTGAGTTCGTTGACAATAATGCTCTGCTCTCAGTCATCTTCTCAATCTCTTTCTTTCTAAACAAAGACTTTCATTCTCATATGAGCTTTGAGCTCAATGTCATCAAATATGAAAGCTCTCATGAACGCTTGCAAATGACTAAAGTCGAGAATATATCTGAACATATGAACAAAACACTGAAGTTTGCTCGCAAGTCGCTAGTCAAAACATGAAAACAAATGATGAAACAAGTCAATAAGCATAGAAAAGAAGTTGATTACAGAATTGAATCAAAGATGTTTTTGAATGAAAGAAACATCATTACAGCAAGATCTTTCAAGAAGCTAAATGATAAAATGCTCGATTCTTTCATCAATTTAAATCTCATCGACTCTTCATATAAACTGAAATTATCAGAGTTTATGCATGTTCATGATGTATTTTATTCTGATTTGCTTCGCTCTGTCGTCGATGACTTCTTGTCTGATCAAAAGAATGAATTCTCAGATTTAATAATGATAAACGACGAAGACGAGTGAAAAATCAATGATATATTGAATTCTTGTCGATATATTGAATTCTTGTCGATATCGAAGACGACTTCAGTATAGAGTCAAATGAAATGATTATGACAATGATCTCAATTGATAAAACGCTGATCATGATGAATTTATGAATGCTCAGAAGATTGTTAATGATTTTTATATTTGATACTCGAACAAATCGCGCTAATCAACAATTCAACCAATCATGATTTAACAAATCTGAGTCTGTGAAATCATAATTGAGCAATCAATCGAGTCGAGCAGAAAATACATTTATGCAAACATGAATCATTGAAGAAGAGAGTAATGTCACAATTCTAGTCTTGTCAAACTCAGTCTTCTAGTCTTGTCAGATTTATTCTCGCTTCGTCATCTTGACTAGTCTTTATTGAGTCTAGCGTCAACTGAGAAACACACATATGTAGTCAGCTTCTTTTCTGTAGCTATCTTTCTTTCTTAGCATTTATTTATTAGTTAAATGACACTTTTATGACTTACTTTAAATTGACTTCTAACACTTTGTATGAAACTGTCACATGTGCACACGTTTTAAACTCTTTAAACAATAAATTCAAGAATGATTGCATTTTCTTTCAGTCTTTGAACGTCGTTGACGTAATGTTTTCATGAATTATGTAGATTCTTTATCGCTCAGTATCTTCATGAATATCACATATAAATATGTTCTAATCTTTATTGATTGTTTTATCAAAATGAGACATTTAGTTCTCATCACTTCTATGAAAGTTGAAGAAGTTATTAACTATTTCTATGCTCATGTTTGAAAACATCATGATTTACTCAAGTTCTTCATGTCTGATTGAGACACACAATTCATCTTTGATGTCTGAAAGCATATGTGTAAAATGTTGAAGATAAACATTAAGTTATCAACGATGTATCATTCTGAAATCAATGATCAAATCAAGAAAGTCAATGCTGTCATGAAGCATTATCTTCAAGTCTTTGTCAACTACATGCAGAATGATTGAGCTAAGTGACTTTCTGAAGTCAAATTCATCATCAATAACGCATCATCATTAATCATTTTAACATCATTCTTCTTGATCAATTTGAGTCAGAATTCACATCTAGACTTTAAGTCTTCTGAGTCTCTGCTTGAGAATCTTACGTCTCAAGCTTGAAACAAGTTAATCAATGTCAAAAAGTTCATCAAGAAGATGAAGAAATTAACTGAGTATTTACATGATGAGATGCTTATAGCTCAGATCATTTACAAATTCAATGTTAATCTTTCTTGTCATTCTTGTTTTAAATACTTTGTTAAAGATGAAGTCTGACTGAATGCTTGCAATCTCAACATCACTCATCTTGCTGTCAAGTTAAATGATTGTAACGTTGATTTCTTCAAGATCAAGCATGTTTTCAAAAATAATTCTCTGATCATCAAGTTAAATCTTTCAACATTCATGAAAATTCATTCAATCTTTTATGTCATTCTTCTGAATCATATTGCAAGTGATTTTCTTTCGAATCAACGTCAGAAATTTCAAGAACTCATTATCATTAAGAATGATAAAAGATTCTGATATGTAAACAGCATACTAAACTTCAAACGTGATAAACATTATAACTCATCTTTGCTCAAGTATTACATTGATTGAAAAAATCACTTTTCTATTTGAAAGTCTTTTCATCTTCTGAATAATTGTAAGCAAGCACTCAATGAATATCATCTCGTCAATTCTGTCGTTGAAGAATCACATGTACTGTTATGTGTGATATCTTAATGTCAATGTCAAGAACTTTAAGTTCAATCTTCATCATCTCAACTCAGCTCAAATCTGACTCAAATCTTGTTTAGATTTGACTCAGACATCTTGTTTAAATTTGACTCAAATGTGACTCAGATGTATTTTAGTCTTGTCTGTACATCATTACATTAAACTATGTTTCGTCTTTTTCTTACTCAGATCTGACTCAGATTTTGCCTAGATTTAATTCAAACATCTTGTTTAAATTTGATTCAGATGTGATTCAGATGTATTTCAATTTTGCTGTGCATCATCACATTAAAATGTGTCTCATCTTGTTTTGCTCTTCAAACATCTTGCTCAGATTTGACTCAGATGTGACTCAGATTTATTCTAGTTTCATCTGTGCTTCATTACATTAAAATGCATTCACATCAATTTTCATCTCATTTCAATCTTCATCTTCAATTCTTTCTTATTTCATCTTGTTTCTTCTCATCATCTTGCAGAAGCTCAGTCTTGAAGAGAAGAGTTATTGTCATGATGTCAGATCATTAACTCAATTTAAAACATAAATTGTCAATGTTTTAAATAATCTTGATTCATTGAATCTGTTTTGCAGTTCAATGAATCAAGTCATTAATCTAGTCATCATTATTTTAATTTAGTTTCAGCAATTCTGTTTCAATCATTTCAGTCATGTGCATGAATCTTTGCAATCTTAAGTTATAAAATTACTGTCTAGTCTTAATTCTGCTTAATTCATGTATATAAAAGTTGAGTTCTCATTCTTTTCTTTTGCTCTTTGTCTTTCATCTTATACATTATTTAATGTATTGTTTTGTATTTAAATTCTATCAAAGTAATAATAATATCAGTCTTTTATATTGATAGTATCTTTAGTCTAGCTCAGTTTCTGACAATCAGATGATTTTTGATCATCTGATGTATATACAACGACTTCAATGAACTGTAAAAATCAGAATGATAGTTTAAGCGAAAGAAAAAGAAAGAATGATAGTTTAAATGAAAGAAAACAACTTGCATGAATTGACACAGCGAAAAACATAGTATGAAATTGCAAAGTTTTAATGTTGAGTCATCTGATGCAACTCTTGACAATTAATGATCAGAATACACTTCTGCTTCAGTATTATATAGATGAGAAGATTATTATTTTCGATGAAAACTGCTTTGCACTACGTCTTTTTAATTAGATATTGTTGATTGCAAAATCTGTGTCATTTTTTAGAATTTGTTGAAAGTTTTATCAAATTTAGTGATGAATCTTCTAAAAGTGCAAAATAAGAAACAGATTTGTAAAATCAACTTTACTGCTTTTTCAATGCTTCATATGTAGTATATTCAATGCTTCATATGTGATGTATTCAGTGCTTTATATGTGATGTATTTAATGCTTCATATGTGATATACTCAGTGCTTCATATGTGAACTATTCAATGCTTTATATGTAATCTACTTAGTGCTTCATATGTGATGTATTCAGTGCTTCATATGTGATGTATTCAATGCTTCATATGTGATATACTCAGTGCTTCATATGTGAACTATTCAGTGCTTCATATGTAATCTACTCAATGCTTCATATGTGATGTATTCAGTGCTTCATATATAGTATATTCAGTGCTTCATATGTGATCTACTCAATGCTTCATATGTGATGTATTCAATGCTTCATATGTAATGTATTCAATGCTTCATATGTGATGTATTCAATGCTTCATATGTGATATACTCAGTGCTTCATATGTGAACTATTCAGTGCTTCATATATAATCTACTCAGTGCTTCATATGTGATGTATTCAGTGCTTCATATGTGATATATTCAATGCTTCATATGTGACGTACTTAATGCTTCATATGTGATCTATTCAGTGCTTCATATGTGATTTACTCAGTGCTTCATATGTGATTTATTCAGTGCTTCATATGTAATCTATTCAGTGCTTCATATGTGATATATTCAGTGCTTCATATGTGATCTACTCAGTGCTTCATATGTGATGTATTCAGTGCTTTATATGTGATTTATTCAGTGCTTCATATGTGATCTATCAGAAGTCAATGAGAAAGTCAATGAAAAAGTCAATGAGAAAGTCAATAAGAAAATCAATGAGAAAGTCAATAAGATGTAAAGAATTCATTATTATTATTTCAAGCTTTTCTTCATAACAATTCAATAAAGCGCTTGATAGAAAGTTTGATAGAAAGTTTGATATTAAGTCATAAAGAGTGCTTTCTATCAAGCTAATTAGCATGTACGAAGCATACAGTATGTACAAATAAGCTTAATACGAAGTTTGATAGAAAGTTTGATAGAGAATTTAATAGAAAGTTCAATAAAGCGTTTAGTAGAAAGTTTGATAGAGAGTTTGATATCAAGTCATGAAGAATGCTTTCTATCAAGCTGATTAGCATGTATGAAGCATACAGTATGTACAGATAAGCTTAATAGAAAGTTTGATAGAGAGTTTGATAGAAAATTCAATAAAGCGTTTAATAGAGAGTCTGATAGAAAGTTTGATAGAAAGTTTGATATCAAGTCATAAAGAATGCTTTCTATCAAGCTAATTAGCATGTACGAAGCATACAGTATGTACAGATAAGCTTGATAGAAAGTTTGATAAAGAGTTTGATAGAAAATTCAATAGAGTGTTTGATAAAGAGTTTGATAGAAAGTTTGATAGAAAGTTTGATATTGAGTCATAAAGAATGCTTTCTATCGAGCTAATTAGCATGTACGAAGCATACAATATGTACAGATAAGCTCAATAGAGAGTTTGATAGAAAGTTTGGTAGAAAATTTGATAAAACGTTTGATAGAGAGTCTGATAAAGAGTTTGATAGAAAGTTTGATAGAAAGTTTGATAGAGAGTTTGATAGAAAGTTTGATAAAGTGTTTAATAAAGTGTTTGATAGAAAGTTTGATAGTTTGATAGAAAGTTTGATAAAGAGTTTGATAGAAAGTTTGATATCAAGTCATGAAGAGTGCTTTCTATTGAACTAATTAACATATGTTATGAAGCATGTACGAAGCATACAGTGTGTATGAATAAACAGGTAAATTGATAAACAAAGATGAACAAAGATTCAAAACACACGTTGAATTAGAATTAAAGAAGTCATTAATGAAATAATTATAAGCACAGTGAGTACAGATGCGTTGAGACATGAAAAATGATCATAAAAAGAGATAAAGATTGATATATATGCGTACAATGAAGATAACGACAGATGCAGATAAATAATGAGAGTATACAAATATGTATGAGTAAACAGATAAGAAAATTTCAATCATCGATCAGATGATTTTTGATCATCTGATGTACATACAATGACTTCAATGAACTGTAAAATTCAGAATGATAGTTTAAGTGAAAGAAAAAGAAAGAATGATAGTTTAAATGAAAGAAAATGACTTGCATGAGTTGATGCAGCGAAAAACATAGTGCGAAGTTGCAAAGTTTTGATGTTGAGTCATCTGATGCAACTCTTGACAATCAATGATCAGAATACACTCTTGTTTCAGTACTGTATAGACGAGAAGATCATCATTTTCGATGAAAACTGCTTTGCACTACGTCTGTTTAATTAGATATCATTGATTGCAAAATCTGTGTTGTTTTTTAGAATTTGTCAAGAGTTTCATCAAATTTAGTGACGAATCTTCTAAAAGTGCAAAATAAGAAACAGATTTGTAAAATCAACTTTACTACTTTTTCAATGCTTCATATGTAGTATATTCAATGCTTCGTATGTGATGTATTCAGTGCTTCATATGTGATATATACAGTGCTTCATTTGTGATGTATTCAGTGCTTTATATGTGATTTACTCAGTGCTTCATATGTGATTTACTCAGTGCTTCATATGTGACGTATTCAGTGCTTCATATATGATGTATTCAGTGCTTCATATGTAAACTGATCATTAAGTCGAGTTTTCATACCTACATTCTGATTCAACTCGATTACTTGAGTTGAATCTTCTGACTCGACTTGAATACTTGAGTCAAATCTTCTGACTCAACTTAATATCAATCTTGAATCAGAGTTCAATTCAAGTTCTTGATTCAACTCATTAAGCAATCGAAAATGATGTCAAATGTCAAGATTTACTATTTTTGAATCTATTACGTCATTATATTTGAAAGACTTTCGTGCAACAAATGAATTTATTTCTCTTCTCATTGTTTGCATTATCTTGTTGCATTATCAATAAAATATATTGTGTGATGTCTGATTCTGATAAGACATACGAATTGTCAAGATCTTCAATCGAGAAAGAGTTTAATTTCTCGATCATTCATTCATTTACTTTCAGTAGTTTTCATTCTAATGAATTCGTAAGTCAAGATTCATGAAACATCAATCATGCTTTCATTGAAAAGAAACAAACTCTTCAAGAAGCGATGAATAGAATTCATCGTGATACTTCTCTTCTAATATTAAGAGAGAATAATTAGTATGTTGAGTGAAGTGCTGATATCAATGCTCAATTTCAACAATGATGATTACAGATGTTTGTTGACGAAAGTGTCATCAACAAGACTTAAAAAAAGATAGATAATTCACTTTGAATCAAGAAAATCGAAGTAAATAAACAATTCAGCATCTGAAACAAGTTTATTCAAATGATCTTGACGTTGAAAGAATATTCTAAGATTTCATGCAAGAATTGTCTTAAAATTCTAGATCATTCTACAGCTATTGATGAATCTAGTACGATCAATAAAATCAAGCATCTTAAGACAAATGCTTGCATGAAACGATTTAAACGAAAATGACTCAACTTTTTTTCACAGATGAAGATATCTTTCAGTCGTGTAAGTTTAATATGATAATGCAAATAAATAATGCAAAGTTGACGCGTTTATAAAAGAAAAGTCATATCAACTTATCATCTCAATTCAATCAACAGAATTGGGAAAAGATATTATGCAAGATCTTTGTTGCACTGAATTTGTCTTTTCAAATCATTGAAAACGAGCATTTTCAATAGTTACTACAAATGCTTCGTTCAGAGATTACTTTCGTTCATTGCACTAAATTGTCAAGCATGATTTTCTTGAAATATGATGAAATTCATGCAAAGATAAAGCAAGACTTAAAAGAGTCACGACAGATTTTTATTGCATTAAATGCATAATTTAGTTCTTAAAAAGTCGCTTATCTGAAAGTTTTGATATATTGAATGAATGTTACATTTCAATATCATGAACATCTCATTGAATTTACGTCTCTTCAAGTTAAGCATACTGATCATCATTTGATGCAAAAGCTGTTCAAGATTTTGAATACATACGACATTAAAAACAAGCTTTTTGATGTTGTTATTAATAATGCAAGCAACAATGACACTTTAAAGAAGAAGCTTGAAAGAGTGCTCAGTCGACGTAACATTTCATAAGATAGAGCACAAAACTCGATATCTTGTATAACTCATATCATCAATTTAATGACTTAAGAGTTTATCAGAGCTATTGAATCAGAGACTTTAAACAACAATTTCGCTGTGTCATTAAACGATGATCAAGTTAAAAATGTAATCACAAGCAATGATCTTTGCACTGTTGTCAAGAAGATATTTATCAAGTTGATAATGCAAAAAGATAATGCATTTACTAATCAGTGAAACAGATTCGCGCTCTTACTATTGTCATCAACAGTTCTTCTCAACGAAAGCTTTGCTTTCTAAAGCTTCAAGTCACAAGATCTCAAAAATTGATACAAGACATTTGCATTCATTGAAACTTTATTTATTTAATGCTTTGACATGCATATTAACTGCGTGACACAATCAATATATGAGTCGAGAAATTCTTGATAGATGCAAAGATTCAAGCTATTCAATTAAAGAAGAATGAATGATCACTAGTATTGTTTATTGACAATATGTTAAATTCTTTCTACGAGTTAACTCTGATTGTATCTAGAATCATCAATGTTGATATACATTTAGAATTTCAAATGTTTGATGCTTTTTTCAATCATTTCAATGTTATTGAGATGATAGTACTTCACAAGCACTTGTTCTTCAAGCTTGTGAACTAGCTTTTAACAAGCTTCATCGAGAAATCTCGTCAAGTGTTTAATCACGTAATTAGTCAATAAATTAGATAATTTATCATTTTGATCAATCTCTCTTTTTATAAGATCACTTTGACGTAATTAGCTACAAACACATGTTTAATAGCTTAAATGACATTAATTATCAAAATGACATGAATCATCAAAATGACACAAATCATTAAAATGACATGAATCATCAAAATAACATTGCTGACACTGATTATTCTGATTCTATATGCTCAATTCTATATGCTCAAGCGCATGCAAAAGCAAGATATTAAATCAATAAATTTATTATTTAACTAGTTATTTAATCATCTATTTAAACAAATTGTTAACTATGTAGAGTATTCAATAGAAAATCATGAAGAAAGTCATGAAGAGTGCTTGATAGAAAAACATGAAGAATGCTTGATAGAAAAACATGAAGAATGCTTGATAGAAAGTCAAGAGTGCTTGGTAGAGAAACATAAAGAGTGCTTGATAGAAAGTCATGAAGAGTGCTCGATAGAAAAACATGAAGAATGCTTGATAGAAAGTCATGAAGAGTGCTCGATAGAAAAACATGAAGAATGCTTGGTAGAAAAACATGAAGAGTGCTTGATAAAGAATCATGAAGGCTGTTTGATAGAGAATCATGAAAAAAGTCATGTAGAAAGCACTGTTCAACTCATGTTATGCTCAATCAACGCGTATTTTGAAGCATGTAGAAAGTTTGATAGAGCATTTGATAGAAAGCTCGATCGAAAGCTTGATTGAAAGCTCAGTAGATAGCTCAGTAGAAAGCTCAGTAGAAAGGTTGATTGAAAGCTCGATAGAAAGATCACTAGAAAGCTCGATCGAAAGATCAGTAGAAAGCTCGGTTGAAAGATCAGTAGAAAGCTCAGTAGAAAGCTTGATCGAAAGGTCAGTAGAAAGCTCAGTAGAAAGCTTGATTGAAAGATCAGTAGAAAGATAAGTAGAAAGCTTAATCAAAAGATCAGTAGAAAGATCAGTAGAAAGCTTGATCGAAAGCTCAGTAGAAAGATCAGTTGAAAGCTCAGTAGAAAGCTCAGTAGAAAGCTTAATTGAAAGATCAGTAGAAAGATCAGTAGTTCTAAAGAATTTGATAGAAAGTTTAATATCGAGTCATGAAAAGTGCATTCTATTGAGCTAGTTAACATTGTTGAAATACGATTGTTGTTGCTTTAGAAAGTAGAACTATGAAGAAAGAAAGAAGTGAAAAGAAGTAAATACTCTGAATTTCCTGAATTTTCTAGCGTTGATCTTCGACTGAAAGCGAAGATTACTAATCACAGAGGTAACAGTACTGTTCTCAAGTCATGTACTTCATAAAAAGCATTGTTTGAAGCACTGTTTAACTCATGTTATGCGTTCATAATTTGAAGCATGTAGAAAGTTTGATAGAAAGTTTAATAGAAAGTTTGATAAAAAGTTTGATAGAGAATTTGATAGAGAGTTTGATAGAAAGATTGATATTGAGTCATGAAAAGCGCGTTCTATTGAGCTAATTAGCATGTGCTATGAAGCATGTATGAAGCATGTATGAAGCATACTATGAAGTAAATCATGAAGTAGATCATGAAGCGAATGACGTGTGTTTAAACACATCGCATGAAGCATGTTTTGAAGCGAGCAAGCTGATGAGTAGACTAATGAGTAGACTAATGAGTAGATAGAATGACGAGTAGAATGATGAGCATGTAGAATAATGAGTAGAGTGATGAGCATGTAGAGTGATGAGTAGATAGATGAGTATGTAGAATGATGAGTAGAGTGATGAGTATGTAGAGTGATGAATAGAATGATGAGCATGTAAAGTGATAAGTAGAGTGATGAGCATGTAGATAGACGAGCATGTAGAATGCGAAGAACAAAGATGTTGTCAAACTGTTTAATGATGCTGTTAATCATCTAATTATTTATGCGCAAAGATAAATGATTCAATTTACCAGCTATTAGATTTAAGTACAAGATTAATGACGTAATTAAGTGATGTTTGATTGAATCTTTAATCTAATCAGCTGTCAACAATGTCAATGATGTCAACGTGATGATTAGTTGCATGTGATTGACTAATTAGCACTTGAGAATTTGTCAATGTTGCAAAGTACTATTTCAAGACGAAGAACAAAGATGAATTGATATACAATCTTGCTATGATTTTAGATTCTACTCAAAAGCTGAATTTGTATCAAGATTGAGATGTAAATGAGAACAATTCTCATTTTTATTACAACAAGTACAAAAAAGAGTTCAAGAACTATTTTCATCATCATTATGAAGAGAAAACTACAACTGCAAAAGTCAGAGCGCAAGTGACTAGTGATGTTGATCAGATAATGCAATATGATAATGCAATTAATCATTTGTTAACAATGCTATAGTCAATTGTGATGATTACATGAACTCTTCTTCAAAGAACTCAACGTTGCTCTGTATCTGTTAGTGAAAATGATCAATATCTTTGTACTGATGCTATTGTCAAGAAGTTTTCAACATGAAAGTATTGAAGAGACAACGTCTTGAACTATTCAAGATTAACTCAAATGACTAAGAATATTCTTTCATGTTCAATATTCTTTATAGATAATAATAATAATAATAATAATAATAATAATAAATTCATACATTCTTGTGACATCAATTAGATCGACTCATGAAGAACTCTATGCTATCTGTATCGAGTGAACAAAACTCTTTGAGATAGAAAATCACTCGCAGTCTACATGACTGCTTCATGCAGTTGAAACAGTGAGTTTTGAGACTATGTATCAAATTTGTTCGCGTTGATTGCACGTTAAAGAACGAATGTTCTAGTCACTTTAAATTGCTTCAAGAGCTTCATTTTCATCATCATTTTCGCTACTGCTCTGAGACTCTTCGTGATGATGACGATTATTCAATAGTTCAAGAAGTCAGCATCTTGTAGCATTCTTGATCGCAAATGCGATCAGTTCAAGCAGTGCATGAGTACATGCTTCGTCGTCTGATGACTTCATTCGCAGTCACATCACAAACTATTTATGTCTGAAACGTTTCTAGAGTGCAGATAAGCGTTCAGATCTATGCATTCAATTCTGATGTGCATTGCAAGAATGCTTTCTGCTTTCTGAAGATCATCATGCATCTTTATCATCTTATTGCTCAGGTGCAATCTTTGTGCTGAGATTGCGTTGATGTCTGCGACGCGTTCTCTGTACTTTTTTCATTGTTGATTTCATTGATCTTTGTGATACTGCGTTATTGCAATGCTATCGCTTGTTGAAATCATTGTGAAGAAGAGAGTGCATCATCTGCATCTTGACTGTATCTTCGCATCTTCTTGAATGAAAACATTCAGAAGTACTATTTTCTTGATGATGAGTAAGCGAGAAATGACGCGATTAACTCTCGTCAAACGAGCGCATATTAGTTTGCATGCTTGTCTGATCTCTTGCGTTTGATCATTGACTTAACTGTGTAGCGTGATCTTGTTCTGTAGCATGTTCAAATGAACATGTAGCAAACTCATGTATGTTTCTGTCTCTAAAGTTTCAATGTTTACTCTTTTGAATGCTTCTGCTACGTGATGCAGAGTCTGATTCTGAAGTGTTTCTAGTCTGCATTCTTTGTTCAACAGTTCATCTTTCTTGTCGCGCTGATGTCAGACTGACGCTTCGAATGCGATTTCTGATCTCACTACTGCTGAGTATACTTGCCTCGCTTTTGTGAAGATAGCTTCTCATGTGAAGACTTCAAGATGACTAAGTGTCAGCATTCTTGTGACGTGATTCGTCTTTATTTGTCGAAGATGCGCGCTTCATTGCAGTTTCATGTTCAGTTGCATCTCTAGAATTCATACGTCTGATTTTGATTTGATAACTGAGCTTTCTATTTATATGCTAGTCATCATGTCAAATCTCTTCGATTTTCTAGTGAAATGCGTGAGCTCGTACTTTTCTGATGCAAACGTTGCGTCATGAGTGCAAGCTCATTTCGCGTAAATGTCATGTGCTTTGCTCAGTATTCTGCAGATTTCTTCAGTGAATTTGTCATAAACTAGAATGTTAATATCGTTTATGAAGTCAAGCACTTTGATTTTAATTCTCAATGCTTTGCATTTTTTTATTAAACTTACGTTGAAGAATAGAAAGAGAATCAATGAAATGAGAAATCTCTGCGATATGCTTGCGTTTATCTCGCGCATGTCGCTCATTTATTCATCAAATATTAGCAATGTCTTTTGATTCTTTAGAAAGCTGCGTGTTCATTCGATTATGTAGCTTGACGTTCTTTTCATTTTCAGCGTGTGCAAAAGTCTGACATGTGAGACTTGATCAAACGCTTCGACGACGTTTAAGCTTAGCATGAAAATCACATATTTGATTTCACAGTTTCACACTGTGTGAACTTGATCTATTAGTAGATCTAACGTCGAGATCACGAATCGCTTGCGCCTCACTCTCATTTGAGCATTTGATAGCATGCGATGAGTCTTGACTATGTCACTCAGTCTTTTGATCATGATCAACTTCAGCGCTTTGCTCATGATATTAAGCAAAGCAATGAGTCGATACATCTTTGAATCAATATAGTCACTTTTCTTTGATTTACATAGTACTATTGTCTGAGTCTTTTTGAACTGCTTCGAATGATACTTGTGTATTACACATGCGTTGAATAAACTCGTCAGTACTGAGATCAATTCTGCAAAACTCGCTTGAAGCGCTCTGTTTGAAATATCTGAAGCGCTCGACGCTTTGTCTGCTTTTACTCATCTGATTGTCTGCTTCACTTCATCTTCTGTGATGCGTGAATTGAATGAGACTGTCAGAGGTATGAATGATTCTGCGATGTCGTTGACATTTGCTTGAGAAAATGAGGGAAAGAACTTTTCTCGCAGTATCTTGATTTTTTTCTCGAACGTCGTTGTCATATGATCGATGTTGCTTCACTTCAGTGACGAAAACTGAGAAAGCTTTTTAGATAGCTGACTTTCGATTCTAGTTCATTTTGCAAAGCATCATATTGATTTGAATGCTTCGCTCAGCTCATGCATTTGTATTCTGAAGTGTGCGCATTTTGTTTGTTGAATGATCTTGTTTTTATGATCATTGTGCTTCAAATATTCATTTCATGCTTCTAATGTGTCTTGCGTTTTTCATATGATTTGCAGTTGTCTTGATTTCATTACTACTTTGAAGCAGCTTTGATTTCAAAAGTCTCTTGCTTAATTTGATGACTTTGTCAAGAGAATAAATTTCTCGATGATCTTCTGTAGCACTCTGATAATCTTGCACACTCTGACATTCATCATAGTCTTGTTGTCTAGAGAGTGTTTCAAAGATAGATGTATTTGCAGATAAGCACTCAATGCTTCTGTATTCATTTTCTTTCAAAGTCATCAAGTCGAGAGTTGCACTGAGATTGTTTGTAGACATAGCTCTGTGATGATCGAAAGATGATTCAATCTCTGATGCAGATCAATTCGTATTTCACACTTGCGTGTCATAAACTGTATTTTCTCGCTGCTAAAGACTAGATCAATCGTCGTAAATTGATTGTGAGCTTCACGAGTAATAGTGTCTGATGTTACGAGTGTGTCGGAATTGAATAGAGTTTTCTAGTCAACAAGCTCTAGAGGTTTTGACTCATGTTGAACCTCTAGCCTCAACACTCTATTCTAGCGCTTTCGATACTCGAGCAAACCTGCTTCGCCCTCTTTGTTTTGCCCTACTATAGATACAGCTCGAAACTCTCTTTGATTTCTTCTATATTCTTAATATTCTAGTTATAGCTATCTCTATTGATCAAACATTCTATTCAGCTACGCACTATCTCGCTGCAGTGTGGTTAGATTCTAGGCACGATCTCAACATTATATTAAGAATTCGTTTATCACATGATATCGATTTCATTACTCATTCAAGCTACTCGGCGAACAACGGAACGAGTATAAAGAAATTTGTTTTACCTGATGATCGACGCAATCGAAAGACAGAACAACATCAGAGGGTCAATAGAATCAACGGCGAGGCTGTTTGAATTGCTAGAGAACCTACCGCTCATTAAGTACGCACAGTTCACTCGATTAAGAGAATCACGATAAAGAATCTTCGTGAATTGCTCTAGAATCAACCCATTCTCGTGAAGCAGACGAGTGAAAATAAGCTGTTCAACCCATCTCTTTCCCTCTTCGCCTCGAACCAAGCTCATGAATCAGGCGAGTCAAAACAATCTGTGCCGTCAGATCAAATTAGTGAGCCTGCTACTACAAATGACGTTCTCATAGTGAGTCTGCTACAATGACACTCTTCGTCAATGCAATGATCTATCTACTTTCATCGCTCTACCTACCAGTGAATCGGTCTACCTCACGTTCACGTGCAACTAGTGAGCCTGCTTCAATGGCAAGCCGATAGTCGACCTCTTCGATGAGCAAGTCGACTAGTGAGCCTGCTTCAATGATCATTCTATTTCACATAGTGAGCCTGCTACAATAGGCATTTGGCGAGTTGGTTTGAATCAATAGAAAGGTTGATAGAAAGACAGGCATGAAGACTCTACGTCAATGCTATGAACTACACTACAAGTCATAGAAACATGACTTTTAAAGAGAAGAAGGTAATGTTACGAGTGTGTCGAGATTGAATAGAATTTTCTAGCCAACAAGCTCTAGAGGTTTTGACTCATGTTGAACCTCTAGCCTCAACACTCTATTCTAGCGCTTTTGATACTCGAGCAAACCTGCTTCGCTCTCTTTGTTTTGCCCTACTATAGATACAGCTCGAAACTCTCTTTGATTCCTTCTGTATTCTTAATATTCTAGTTATAGCTACCTCTATTGATCAAACATTCTATTCAGCTACGCACTATCTCGCTGCAGTGTGATTAGATTCTAGACACAGTTTCAACATCTGATTTCAGTAATAATTTCAGTCTTGCGTTTGTAATGACGTTTAGTAGAGTATCAATCATTGTATGACGAGTGAAGCATCTTCGCTCTTTTCAGTGAGAATGATGTAGATTGAAATCTTTTATGATCAATTGTTTGCAGTCATTCTTGAGTAGTTCATTCAAACGAGAAATGATTGAAAATCTTTCTGTGAATGTAATAGACAGTGAGCATGAATTGTAGACGTTTAGAAGTTTTAACGTCTGCATTTCGTCGTCTGTATTGCGAGTTAATATTCTGATTAAGCAAATGTCTGACTCAGCTGTTTCTACTATTCATTGATCGAGTTTTAAACATTTGTTAACGTATATGCATGTTCTTGATTGAGATGACGAGTTTTTCACTAGGTGAAAGAAGTTGTGTGTTGAGCTAAATGACTGCAAGTCATTATTGTTGCAATCTTGCTTCTGTATAGCTACTATGTCGAATTCGCGAACTTCTCTGTTAATTAGAAATGATTCTTGAATTCTTAATGATTTTCTGATGTTGTACTGTAGAATTCATAGAAAAGACTGTTTTGTCATAAAGTTATTCGTAGCTGTTGTTGATTCTGCAATGAAAAGACTCTTTGTATGCTTTTGATCATCGATGATCTTTCTCGCTTTCTAATTGAACGTTTCTGAATCTGCTCAGATGTTGTCTCATCTGAGTCACTACTCACGCAAAAGAAAAGATCGACTCGTCTCTTCTTGATCTCTACTATCTGCCAAGCTGATTCATCAGCGATTCAACTGCATGTTTTCAGCATGACTGTTGCTGAGTTCAAGAGATTCATTGAATCGAAAGAATTCGTTGAATTTGAAGAGTTCGTTGAATCTAAAGAGTTCAGAAACAGCGAGAAGAGTGTGTGATTGTATTTAAACGTCTCAGAATATCTGAACAATCTGTTTCTATAAATTTCAAATGCTTGTTTCATCTGCTGTTGTCACTTGAAACAGATGTGTCTTCAGAGTTCGTGATTTTCGTTGCAGTTGATGCAACATCTTTTATTCAAAGACATCACACACTTCTTTATGTGATGCTTGTCTGCGCATTTTTCGCAGCGCTGATTCTTTCTGCAGATCTTAATCATATGATCAAATTCATGATATCTGAAGCACTGTGTGATGCAACAGTTCTTTTCAAATAGCTCACATGCACATTCTTGATACAAGTTCAGCATGCTTACGTTCATTAATTGATTTGTCATCGCTTCGATCATGATCTCTACAATGAGCGACGAATGAGTCTTTTCGCTATCTGCTACCTTCTTGAGCCAGACTATTCTTAGAACTTTCAGATCTTCATGAAGTCTCACGTTATCTTTTATCAGTCTTTCAATGATCTTTTCTTGATTGCTCATGTCTATTGTAGTGTGTACTTCATGTGTCAGCATTGCAAAGGTTCAACGTGCTACACATGTCAAACTCGCGATTTCTTTTGCTCACGTCTGAGTCTTTTTCAGGTTTGCTTGAGCATCTGAGCTAACTGCATGAAGGGAAATGTCATCGCTGCTCAGCTTGCAAAGTGACATGATTAGATTTCTTTGACCTGTTGACACGTCTGCGATTCTCTGTAGAATCTGTTCGATCAACTTCTTCTGTATCTTTTCTATTTCTCTTCTGTTCATTATTTTAATCATGACTTCTCATCTCTTGCGAAGCGATGACGAGTTGTCTCTAGAACGTTGCTCTTTCGTCGCTATTTCTTCTCTTGTCACGTTCACTCATGACGTGATTTTCGTTGAAAGACGTGTGTTTTTCTGTGTATGCAACTGCTTGTTAAGCAGTTGAACTGATGTCTTCAGTTTCTGTACATTCTTCACGATGAACGCGTTCTGATTCGCATGATGTTTTTCTTCTGAGTCGAGTTGAAGACATCGAATCAGCTTCAATGCTATCTCTTTTCACGAATGATCTTTGCTCTTCTCTTTCTCTAACGTTGATATCTTTATTAGTAGATCAATAATATTAGCAACGTTCTCTTCATTGTCATGTGAGCATTTCGATCTTGCATCTCTGTTTTCTTGCAATGAATCAACGTCGCTCGCAATTGTTTTCAAATCAGCATTGCTGCGATTCATGCAATTCATCGTCGTTCAATCATCTTCTAGATTCACTCTGTCTTGTTTGTAATGCTCTTTTTCAAAATTTGTGATGCGTGCGTTGTGATTATTTATTCTTTATAGATATTAAATGAACATTCAGTTTTGCAAGAAGAGTTTATTGATGAAATTGATCACAAATGACTTCAGAATCAGTTGAACAGATAATGCTTTTCAAGTATTATAATTGTATCATGAACTTGAATTTTGAGAAGACTATCATCGAAGCATGAAATATTTATCACAGAGAAGAAGATGAAGATAACATGATTGATGAATCTGATGATTCTTTCAAAACAGATTTGCAGAATGTTTTATGTTCTATTAATGTTTAAATGTTTAATATCATTTCATTTGAAATTGCTTTTGCATTATCAATGTATGTAGTATGATAACACAGTTACAAGATAATGCAAAGAAATAATGCAGTTCATAAAGTGTATTGCTATGCTAAATAACTTGATTTGATTAAGATATTGCAAATGCTATTTTCATTGAGCACTCAACTGAATTTTAAGATTGCACATCAAAGTTTTCATGAATATCAAATCTTTCTGCTGAAGAATTACTTGCTTGACATGAATAACAAGAAGATTGCTATCTGCATATGTAAAGCATTATATCAGTAAATGTTGTAAAACATCAATGATAATGCAAATGAGTAATGCACTTACTGACAAGAAATTCACATAGAAACACTTCTGTGATTTTCTGAAGAGCAAGCAGTGTCGAAGTCTGAATTTTATAGTTCACATCACTCATTTTCTGACTCATCTTGTTCATATCAGTCTCATTCTACATGATTTTATGAACTATTCTTTCAAATAAGATCTTCAATATCAACAAATCTGCATCTCTTTGATAACGACGTATTTCTTGAAGTGCAATGATTTCTGACTTTCATTTTCTTTTTAACTGTTGCGATAAATTAGCTGTTGATAGCTTGATGCATTATCTGTTTGCATTATCTTCTGAACTCTATTAATCTTGCTTTCAAATAAAATCTTTAAGTCTGCTTTTGATTCATTCGTGATTCAATTATCTGATGTCATATCATCACGAGTTGAAGTCTTCAAATCATCACACAATACATCTTTAAACTTTCGTTCTAAATCAAGTCTGTCAGCAATGCACAACAAGAAATGCATTATTTAAATGCATTATCTGTTTGCTTGCAATGAGTCATGATGTATATCAACTGACAATGATTTGAAAAATTGAGACTATCGAGTTGAGTGAAAGCAAAGTGAAGTACGATGTAAACAAGAGATGATGTGTAAACAAGAGATGATGATTGTTGACTGTGTTTATAGTAAAATTAATATGATGATGTTGATTATAGCTCTAAGATGATGAATAAATTCTAACATTCAGCTTTAACTTTAATTTTACTTACATCTCATCTTACATCTATTCTAATTCTAACTTTATCTACGCTCAACATCTATTTTAACTCTAACTTTTTCTACATCTCACATCTATTCATTGCACTCATTTATTGTGACTAAGTTCATTAGAAAAAGCACTTCAACATCACTATCAAATAAGAAGATTGTTATGCATTATTTATATGCATTATCATTGAGACTAATCAAAATTGCAGAATGTTCAATCTATTAATTAAGTTGCAGTCAATTGCAAGTAGAAATCATGTGATGAAATGAAATGAAAATCAGAAAACTCTTTATATCAAACAAAGTGCAGATTGAATTATTCTTTATAAACAACTTATTAAATTAAGAAGCATCAGCATCTATCAGAAAGTCATCAAAGCGAAGCAGATAAAAATGAAGAACAATATGCGAAATATGATCACGAATGATTGAGTGAGAAAGAGTCTGCATGATAATGCATTTGAGTAATGCATATGTGTTTCAAAAGCTGATTGTATAATAGCTCAATGCTTCAAGATGAATTTGATGAAGAAGATGAAAGAGAAGAAGATTGCAAAGCAAGCGAAGCTTAAAGCAATAGTCATGAAGACGATATTCAATACTACTTCTACTGTCAATGTATGTACTGTATTTGATGTGAAAGACAAAGCTAATGTATGCATTAAACTATTGCACAACAAGATGAACTTGGAAAAAACATGTCAAGATACATGATATTTACTATTGAATTAATTTAGCAACGCATTTTACATCATGAAGAATTGAATGAATTGAAGACAATGAACAATTTGTTGCGATCATGCACTTCGAGTTAGTCTAACATAGATCATGTCAGGCTATCATAGACTAGTATAGAGCTGATGTTGACACGCTAGCGACCTAGCGTGCCTTCGTGAGTAAAACTCACGACGTGTTGCATCTTCTTTCTTCTTCAGCTTTGAACTTCTAGTTAGAGTACACTCATATGATTCGCTCTATGCAGACTCATAACATTAGTTCAAAGCTCATTAATCTTGCTATTGACGTGTAGACAATATAAGAACAAGCTACACAACTCAAATCAGAAGTTGAAACCAGAAATTTTGACAGCAGAATCAGAACTCGAACTCAGAAAGCTTGATAGAAATCAGAAATTTCTAAAAAAGAATCTTGATTCGAAATCAGAAATTTCGATAGAATCAGAATCAAAGAACATGAATGCATTGTTCTTGATTAACTCTTTATTGAGTTCATCATCAGAAATCAGAAATTTCAGCAGTACTTGAATTCAGAAAGTTCGATAAAGTACTAGTCGTTGCTTGAACTCAGAAAGTTTGATAGAGTAACATCAGAATCTCGACCAGCAATTTTCTACTCATATCATGACTAGAAGCACAGAATCAGAATCAGTGAGCATTGCTCGCTATGACTTTCAAAATGTTAGAAGAGAATCACTTCTATCACAGAATCGAACAGCATCAGAAGAAGAAGACACGAATGCGTCGTCAGATATAGAAGAAGAGAACATGAACACGTTGCTTTTTGATCATGAAATGATTAAGATCAGCATCAGCATTGAACTGAATGCTTGAATAAGCACTCATGAAGCAGACGACATTGTTGTCTTTATCAAGTACATATGTCAACAGCACGACATCGAAATCAAGACTCACAATGACATGATTCAGATGTTAGAAGATGTCAACGAGATAAACATCATGTTGAAAGCTACGCAGACGCGTCTGCAGAAAGAGATGAGAAACAAGAACGTGATTATACATCATTTAGAAACTGCATTAAGTCGGCAAAGCACTTTGATCTCTGAAGATCATTTCTCGAAATCGATCAAGTTACTCAACTCACTTCTGTTCAAAGATTCAACGCAGAATGTAGATAATTGACTGTCTTGAATGCAAAACAAGCTGAAGACAAACAAGAATCATTTCTTTATTGAAGAACTGAAGATTGCATACATCAAAAGTTGAGTCGATGAAACTGTGATCAAACACATAGCAACTCAAATGAGAAACATGATTACGAACTCGTTTCTAGAAGCAGAAGAGATACTGTTGATCATAAATAAGATGTACGATGATCTCAATCATTGTCACACGACTCAACGACAGTACTTAAAGCTGTATCAGAACAAAATCTTCTTTCATGAATTTTGAATGAAATTTCAGAGATTTAATGCAGAACTAGAGTACAATAACGAGACTTTACTAGATGATTTTCAGCATAAGATCAGCTCAGATCTTCAGCAAGCAATGCTTAATGAACGAATCATGAATTTGAACGAGTTTGTCAACATCTGCATGCAAGTCGATGTTAGGTTGACTGAATTGAACGCTTGATCGATCGTCAAAGTCTCAGCGATCTCAGCTGCTCGCTCTGTCGCTAGCACTTCGTCTGCTCGACTCACGTCATCAATCTCTGCGTGAAAGAAACTCAGAAGATCGAATCTTAACTCTATTCAGAAAGAGTTGTTTAAGAAAGAACTCTGCTTCAAATGCAAGAAGTCAAAACATAGAGCATATGACTGTCTCAAGACGACTCAAGTGCACGAGATCGCTGCGAATTTGAAAAACAATTTGTTCTCGTCAAAGTAGTGACTGAGAACGATATACTCATATTCTGTTTCATCAGCATGTCTGATGATTCATTTGATTTCAAGTCGTTCACTGTTGATGTCATCTTGAATAGTCTAGAAAAGATATTCAGATTTCTCGCTCTGATAGATACTGAAATCACTAACATGACTTTCATTGATGAATCTTTGATGTCAGAGCTATGTGAACGCTTTGATATTCAGTCAATATCGCTGTCAAAATCAAAATTGATTCAATCATATGATGAAATCTCTGATTGAAAGTTGATTACACACGCTCTGTATACATTGATCATGATACAAGAACACAAGAATGAAATGATGTCTCTATTGATAACTCGTCTAGATCAGCACAAGATAATCATTGAAAATCTTTGATTGAAAAGAAATCAAATGTTGATAGATTCTGCAAATGATTGATTAATATCATCGTTGAAGATTTGAACATCGAAATCTGTTGTTTCAAAAGCAAGCAGTTAATCAGCATTTCACAGATTTGAATCAAATGAGATTTGCAAAATGAAATGAAAGAACTTGAACTTGATTGTTACATCAATGATCATCTTGAAGAGACTCATGAATCAGAAATCAGTGAATAAATTCATTGAACTCACTCGATTCATTGAACCTGTTCTCATAGCAAAGCAAAGCACTCAAGTTAATCTCGATCAACTTCGTTTCTTTCAGTCAACTGAGACAAAGAAACTCATCAATATTGTCATGATTGAAGTCGCTGTGTATCAAACTTTAGTCAAGAATAAGAAGATCAAGATCTTCTTCTTGATCATTAGTGAAATCAATCAAGCGCTTAGCTCAGTCGAAGGTTTCGCGAAACTGAATGAAATGATCTCTGTCATGTCATTAAATGAACTGAAGAAGAAGCTTTTGATAGTTTATCATGACTTTCTGAATGTTTTTGATAGAGAAAAGACAACGCAGTTGCTTTTGCATCGATCATACGATCATAAGATTGAATTAGAAGAAGAGCGTCAACTCTCTAAAAGTTGATTGTATCTCATGTTGAGCTACAAGTTGCAGAAGGTCAAAGAGTATCTGAAAGAGAATTTGAAGAAGAAGTTTATCACACTCAGTAAAGCTTCTTTTGCTTCGTCAATACTGTTTATCAAAAAGAAAGATGACAGTCTTTGCTTTTGCATGAACTATTGAAAACTGAATGCTCTGATCAAAAGAAATCGTTATTCAATACTCTTGATAGACGAAGTACTAGCTCGAATTCAAGACAGTAAGTATCTGACTCAACTCAACATTATCATCACGTTCAATAAACTGCGCATGAGTTCAGAAAGCGAAGATTTAACTACTTTTGTTACTTTCTTCGACATCTACAAGTATAGAGTAATGCTCTTTAAATTAATCAATGAATCTGCTTTCTTTCAGCACTATATTAACGATGTGTTGTTCAACTGTCTGCATAAATTCTGTCAGACATACTTGAATGATATTCTCATCTACAATAAGACATTGAAAGAACATAGAACTCATGTGAAGAAAGTGCTAGAAAAGCTTCGTGAAGTCGATCTACAGATAAACATTGACAAGTGCGAATTTAAGATTCAGAAAATCTCATTTCTTGAACTATTAATATTCATCAATGATCTGCAAATGAATTCTCGAAAAGTAGATGTGATTCAAGACTGAAAAGTGTCTTGATCGTTGACTCACATGCAGATCTTCATTGACTTCTGCAATTTTTATCGATGATTCATAAAGAACTTTTCAAAGATTGCTCAACTCATGATAAAGTTGACTCAAAAAGATCATCTTTTTGAATGAACAGAAATCTGTCAGATGATCTTTGAAGAACTAAAGTAACAAGTGACAACAGTCTTTGTTCTGAAGCATTTCAACTCGATCAGAGAAGCTATTCTGAAAACTGACTTCTTGAACTATGTCAACGACGAAGTATTGTCTCAATATAATGATGAAGACATTCTACATTCAGTGATCTTTTATAGCAAGAACATGATTCTTGCAGAATGCAACTACGAGATCTATGACAAGAAACTGCTGATCATCATTCACTGTTTGAAGCATTGACGTCTCGAATTGAAATGTACGAATATTTCAATCAAGATCTTCATCGATCACCTGAATTTGAAGTACTTCATGATCATCAAAGAACTGATCAGACGACAAGCTAAATGAGCTGAGAAGTTATCTGAATATAACTTTAAGATCATATATCAGTTGAGAAAACAGAATCTGAAAGTTGACGTGCTGATCAAAATGTCAGACGTCAAGTCAGTTGAAGCAAATGATGATTGTAAGCTATATCAGCATCAGATGCTATTGTCAAAAGACAGATTTGAACTTCAGTTAATAAAACATGATCAGAAAGCTGATCAAGATCTGACTCAGAATCTGACTCAGATTCAAAACTCAAATCAAAAGCTAATCAAAATTTAATTGAAGAGATGATTTCTATTCAGAATCAGATTATAGTTGAAAATTGAATGAATCAACTGTGCTTCAATATTTGAATAATCATGAAACAGAACAGAAAAACTTGTCAAGATATTAATCTAGACAATTGCAAAGTACTTGATGAAGTACTCTGAAAAGATGATAGACTATGAGTTTCTCAGTCAATGATCATTCTATTGATAAGAAAAGCATATGATCTTTCGATCAGTGATCACTCTGACATGAATCGAACGTTGAACTTGCTGAGATGATCATATTGCTGGTCAAAGATGAGAACGACGATCAAGCACTACATTTGAAACTGTTACGTTTGTCGTAGGTCAAAAGCATCGAGAGATCGAATCAATGAACTGCTGAAGTCATTGCTCATACTTGAGCAGCAATGACAAAACATATCATTAGACTTCATTATTGATCTATCAGAAAGTGATGAAAGTAACGCGATTCTGACAGTCATAGATTGATTGTCTAAGAAACGACACTATATATCATGTTGATCAGATGACGAAGAAATCTTTGCAGAACAAACAGTCAAGCTACTGTTGATATGAATCTTCAGAATTCATGAACTATCAAGATCAATAGTGTTCAATCATGATTCACAATTCATATTGATTGTCTGAAAGTCTCTATGTCTGAGACTAGGCATCAAGATAAAACTATTCATCAATTATCATTCTCAGATCGATGATCAGACAGAAAGAGCAAATCAGAATGTAGAATGATATCTATGAAGCTACTGCTCGTATATGCAAGATGATTGGTTTGCCTGATTATTCATGGTTGAATTCGTCAATAACAATGCTATTTCGTCGTCAATTGAACAGTCAACGTTCTTTCTGAATAAGAGCTTTTGTCAGAATCGTGCCTAGATGATACAATCAATGAAGGTCAGAATTGATAGTGCTTGATCTTTAGAAATAGCTATAACTGAATATTAAGAATACAGAAGAAGATTGATACAAAAGCTTCTATTTATGTAATGTTCAGAGACTGCGCTAGACTCGAAAGAAATGTGTTTGTGACATGAGAAGAATGTGATGTAGATGAACAAGATGTTGATGAAAGAAAAGAGTGTTGAGAAAGAAAAAGAGTGTTGAGGCATATCTGAGTCATATCTGAGTCAAACCTAACTAGCTCGCTGATTAGTTCTAATCATTACGCAGAGAACTCGCTAGCGTTCACTGCGAATTGATTAAAGCTTCAGCCTTGTTCAGTCTTGATACGCTCGTAACAGCTTTCATCCTCATATGAGCTTCGATTTGAACTCAATCGAATATGAGATCACTTGAGCTAGAATCGAAGCAGACAAAGCAGAAAATATATTTGAACACATGAAATGATTTCTAGCATTGATCAAGCAAGTCTTGACAAGAGTCAGAGTCACAATGAAGAAACAGACTGACAAGCATCGAAAGAAAATGATCTACAAGGTAGATGACATGATGTTTCTGAATTCTAGAAACATAACGATCTCACGATCGTCAAAGAAGCTAGACGATAAGATGCTAGAATTCTTCAAGATTTTGATCAAGATCGAACATGCTTATTGACTGAAACTATCATCGACTATGAAAATACATTCAGAGTTCACATCAAATCTGCTGCAACTAGATTCAAAGAACTCGCTGAATGAACAACGAAATGAATCGTCTGATTCTATAGTGATTGACGACGAAGATGAATGAAAGATAAAGAACATACTGAACTTCAGACACTATGAACGAGGTAAATGATTACAATATCGTGTCAATTGAAAAGAATACGACGTCGATCTACATTGATACAACGTCGATGAAAGTGAATTCGAAGAATGCTTGAAGATCATAAATGACTTTCATGAACAATATTCAAACAAGTCAAGATAGAAATCAACTTAAGAAAGATTGATTGAACTGCAGCAATGAGAACATTGCTAGATGAAGAGAGAGAGTAATGTTGCGATCGTGCACTTCGAGTTAGCCTAACATAAGTCATGTCAGACTATCATAGACTAGTATAGAGCTGATGTTGACACGCTAGCGATCTAGCGTGCCTTCATGAGTAAAACTCACGACGTGTTGCATCTTCTTTCTTCTTCAGCTTTGAACTTCTAGTTAGAGTACACTCATATGATTCGCTCTATGCAGATTCATAACACAATTCAGATGTCATACAAGAATTCAACAAATTTATGAGCGCATTTTCAAATGAAAAAAATGCGATTGATCGAAAGATAGTTAATTCACTAGATTCATCAAATGATGAATCTGACGATATCATTGAGATTGATGACGATGACAAGAAGATGAAATTTAGCAAGAGAAATGATGATGCAAATATGATTGAGAACGAGAATGAGTATAAGAAGAAGTATGAGAAGAAGTACAAGAAGAAAAAGAAGAAGAAGAAGAATGATGAGATAATAGTGATCTCAGATTAGCAGTAGTAAATGAACAAGCATGAATTTTCTTCAATCAATTGCATTATTCTGTTGCATTATCAGACACTCAGATAAATATTAGTAGTACTTCGCTTCATGTCTTGATGAGTCGAGTTGAAAATTTCAAGTCGATACTCGATTTCAACTCTCTAACTCAACTCAATTACTTGAGTTGAATATTTTGACTTGACTTAAATACTTGAGTCAAGAATTCAAACTTGACTCGATCTTGATGATTTAACTTGATGCAATCAGTCTATTCATATGTGATGTATTCAGTGCTTCATATGTAATCTATTCAGTGCTTCATATGTGATGTACTCAGTGCTTCATATGTGATCTATTCAGTGCTTCATATGTAATCTATTCAATGCTTCATATGTGATATATTCAGTGCTTCATATGTGATTTACTCAGTGCTTTATATGTGATCTATTCAGTGCTTCATATGTGATCTATCGAAAGTCAATGAGAAAGTTAATGAAGAAGTCAATGAGAAAGTCAATGAGAAAGTCAATGAGAAAGTCAATGAGAAAGTCAATGAAAAAGTCAATGAGAAAGTCAATGAGAAAGTCAATGGGAAAGTCAATGAAAAAGTCAATAAGAAAGTCAATGAGAAAGTCAATAAGAAAGTCAATGAGAAAGTCAATGAGAAAGTCAATGAGAAAATCAATGAGAAAGTCAATGAGATGTAGAGAATTCATTATTGTTATTTCAAGCTCTTCTTCATAACAATTTGATAGAGTGTTTGATAGAAAGTTTGATAGAGAGTTTGATAAAGAGTTTAATAGAGTGTTTGATAGAAAGTTTGATAGAGAGTTTGATAAAGAGTTTGATAGAAAGTTTGATAGAAAGTTTGATATCAAGTCATGAAGAGTGCTTTCTATTGAACTAATTAGCATGTGCTATGAAGCATGTACGAAGCATACAGTGTGTATGAATAAACAGGTAAATTGATAAACAGAGATGAACAAAGATTCAAAACATGCGTTGAATTAGAATCAAAGAATTTATGAATAAAATAATTATGAGCACAGTGAGTACAGATGCGTTGAGACATGAAAAATGATCGTAAAAAGAGATAAAGATTGATATATACGCATACAATGAGAATAACGACAGATGCAGATAGATAATGAGAATATGCAGATATGTACAAATAAACAGATAAGAAAATTTCAATCGTCGATCAGGTGATTTTCGATCATCTGATGTTCATACAACGACTTCAATGAACTGTAAAAATCAGAATGATAGTTTAAGCGAAAGAAAAAGGAACGATGATAGTTTAAACGGAAGAAAACGACTTGCACGGGTCAACGCAGCGAAAAACATAGTGCGGGGTTGAAAAGTTTTGATGTTGGGTCATCTGATGTAACACTTGGCAACCAACGATCAGAATACACTCTTGCTTCAGTACTATATAGATGAGGAGGAAGGTCACTGGCTAAAATGCGAGAGGGGCCACTTCAGATTTGGGGCAGTGGCATTAAGCAGCGAATGACGTGTATTCGAACGCGTTGCATGAAGCATGTTTTGAAACATGTTTTGAAACATGTTTTGAAGCGAGTAGGCTGGTGAGTAGGCGAACGAGTAGGTAGGTGAGTTGGTAGCTGAACATGTAGGTAGGCGAGTAGGTAGGTAGCTGAGTTGTTGTTTGAACATGTACGGAAGTAGGTGAGCGAGCATGTAGAGTGATGAGTAGGGTGGTGAGCATGTAGGGTGGTAGGTAGCATGGTGGCTTGGGCCCTTGGCCGGCTGCAAAATTTCAAGATTTTAGGCAAAATATTTCAAGCAAGATTCAATCAAAGATGAGAAATCAGGGCAGCCCACAATGTTGCTTGAGACTGTTTTCAATTCTGCGGGCTGTCTTCCCGAAATGCCGACGTAGTTTGAATCATTTAATCGTGCCTCTACATAAGTATTAACGGTGGTTTTATCTATTATAGTAATTAGACAAAAGAAATGAAGAACTTCGACTCCTCAGGATATTTTCCAGCTGCGTAAGCTAACCCGTAGGGGCTTAGCAGGCGCACGTCCGAGAACTGAGGCAACCTCATCTTAGCAAACCCATCAACAACTCCTTTAGTCTATGCTATTCCTTGATCTTGCTATTCATTGCTTTGTCCTGGCTTATCCGGGAGCTTTGCGTTGCGTAGATGTAGGCTTTCAGGTTTCGTTCCACCTACCTACAGGCGTACATAGCATGTTGCATCTATCATGGATCCACTAAGTCTTACAGCAAGCATTATTACGGTCATACAGCTCACAGGATCGGTCGTTTCTGCTGTTTACAATTACAGAAAAAGTGTTAAGAATGCACCAGAAGATGCTGCCAAGATCATACAAGATCTGACCGGGTTGTCGCACATTCTTGAGAAACTCTTACAGGTAATCGAGAAAGAAAGATCTACCACAGTAACTCGATTGGCGTCCTTAGAGGGCCTTGCCAAGCCTGATGGATCCTTAGAATCGTGTCAGAAGATACTTGAACGTTTGAACGCAAAGCTTCAGCCAGAAAATGGCTGGCGAGCGGTCAAGCAATCATTAATATGGCCTCTGAAGCAGAATTACGTAAAGAGTACTCTCGATGAGATCGCTACAGCTAAAGCAAGCCTTGGTCTCGCTCTAACAGTAGACCAAACGTGATTCTTCTGGTCTAGGACTTTGGATTATTGCTCATAGCTCTCGCCAGATCGCTAGCACTCGAAACCAAGGATGGTATTGATGCTTTGACATCTTCTTTTGAGTCCTTCCGATTCGGTAACGCACAGCATGTTTCGCCTATAGTTACAGTGGCTGACCTAAACCCTCTGAAGACGAGAAGCAAAAGGCATTCCTTTCAAGTCTTTCTCCAACAGATGCCACAATCAATCACCTGGAAGCACGCAGGAAACATCAGAAAGGCAGTGGTGATTGGTTCACCAAATCAGAGCAATACTCGAAATGGGTCGGAACGGCTGACTCAGTCTTGTGGGTCAATGGGATCCGTATGTTTTACTCGTTACCAATCCAATTATCTCTGTTTGTATGTTCACAGCTGACAAAACTGCAGCCGGATGTGGAAAGACCATACTATGGTAAGTACGCACTGAAGAGAGCTTTATTTTCTTAACCGAAGTAGCTCCATAACGATTGAAGACCTGCTCCAAAACTATCAGTTAAATAGACCGCGGACTGCTGTTGCGTATTACTACTTCAACTTCCAAAGCAAGGCAGAACAGCAGTTTGTTAACTTGCTACGATCTATCATTTTGCAGCTTTCCTGTCAATGCCCCAATTTACCAAGTTCGGTCGAGAGCTTGAAATGGCGAGAGAAATCCAACTTCTCTAACGAATACTTGATGAGCGTTGTCAAAAAAGTCCTCGAGTGCTTTCGTGAGGTCCATATTGTGATCGATGCTTTCGACGAATGCGAGCAGAGTGAAGAAGTACTACGATGGATTCAAGAGCTTATGGAGAGTAAAGATGGTAGACTCCATCTGCTAGTTTCAAGCCGTCAAGATCATCGCTCCCGCAGCGCCTTGGAATCAGCCGCAACGTCAATTTTCGCTCTCGACGAACATACCTTCGAAAAGGACATTCAGCTTTATATCCGAGAGCAACTGAGCACTGATCCTAGAATGATGAGTTGGCCGTCTAGAGTACAGAACGATATCGAGCAATCTTTAATAAGCAATGCCGGAGGCTTGTAGGTAGCATTTGAGGTTCTAGGACAAATTTACTGACTGTGGCAGATTTCGATGGGTAGATTGTCAACTAGACGTTCTACGGAAATGCCTACGAGTCAACAACATCAAGGGTGTGCTTGATACACCACCAAAGACATTGAATGAGACATATGATCGAATTCTTACCAGCATTGATCAAGCTTACGTTGAAGACGCGTGCAAGATTTTGCAGTGGCTTGTTTTTTCTACTCGTCCAGTATGTTAACTTTCTATTGCAGGTTGGTCAGTCAAGTTATAAGAGCTAATGTATGAGGACATAGCTGCAAACAAACGAGTTAAATGAAGTTCTTGCCTTTGACCGAAGCGATCCACACAATCCAGTTTTCAGTCCTCACCTTCGCCTTCCGCTTCTCGAAGATGTGCTTACTCTCTGCTCGAGTCTTGTTACTGTTTCTGGTAAGAAAAGTACTGGTGAAGATGACTCAAACATCGAGTCGCTGGAAGTTCGTTTGGCTCATAACTCAGTGAAAGACTATCTTATCTCCCATCATATCAAGAGCGGGCCATCTGTACATTTTGCCCTCGAAGCGCAACTCGCACATTCTGTCATGGCGGGGTGTTGCCTTGTCTACCTTCTACAATTTCATTCTGGATTGAATATGGCAAGGCTACAAGAATTTCCACTGGCGCCCTACGCGGCGCAATTTTGGACCGAGCACTTGAGGCATTCTGAAGTCTCGGAGAGAGATCTGTTAGACCGACTGGCACTGCAGCTTCTTACAGCAAAAATAGCGTATCGAAACTGTTGTTGTTTGTATAACCCAGATAGGCGTTGGCAAGGCATTGAACTAGAAAGAGGTCCTGGACTGCCAGCGCTGTATTATGCTTCTCTCACAGGCCTTTCTCGCATGATAATGCCGCTAGTAACTAACGGAGCCGATCCCAATGAGGACGCTCGCGGATGCCATCTTGGGGAAGCTTTAGGCGCAGCGGCTTACAAAGGTGACGAAGATAGTGTGAAAGCCTTGCTTAACGCAAGCGCCAAGCCAGATGGGGGTGACTGGGAAGGCGCATACGGTTCTCCTATCGCCTCAGCTGCTTCACAAGGCCACAATGCGATCGTGGCGCTACTCTTGCAGGCAGGTGCACATATGGACAAAAGGGGTGGAGATGGTCAGGGTTCAGCTCTATACCAGGCCGTGGCTTACAGGCGTCTGGAAACTGTCAAGATGCTTGTAAACGCTGGCGCGAACATGGATGCGTTTGCAGGCTTAAGTGGCGGGACCTGTGCAATTTATATAGCGGCCAGCCGGGGTGATCGCGAGTTAGTGAGCCTGCTATTTCCCAAAGTCTGCGAATGGGGAGCTGCGGTGGCCTTGAACAAGATAGCCAGCGCAGGGCATCGGGAACTTTTCGAAAATCTACTGCAGACGCAGAAAGGCAAAGAAATGGGATTAGAGTATGCGGCTCGTGCTGGATGGAATATTCTCGTGCAACACATGGTTGACGAAAGTTCTCGGGACGCGAAAAACGACCGTTCAATCAAAACAGCCTTCTGTCAGGCTGCGGCAGCCGGCTCGTTGGAGACAACGCAAATCCTCTACGAGAACAGGGTGGAGAATACCGTCTCTGGTGATGAGCTTAGCGACGGGGTTGCCTCAGCAGCAAGTCGCGGCAATAGTCTCGTTGTGAAATATCTCCTAGACCGTGGAGCGGATACCGGGAGTCAAATGTGTCAAGCAGCTTTGGTTACAGCTGCTACAAATGGTTATCTCTCGACAGTACAGGTGTTGCTCACCGCAGGCGTCAGTTCTAACTCTCACTACAAGGAAATGTGGCAACCAGAAGGGAGGTCTTGTCTCTGGGCTGCTGTTAATCGAGAACACGTCGCGATTGCTCGTCTACTCCTTGCCTTTGGTGCTGATCCAAATACTCGATACATTGAGAGCTCTGCACTCAACAAAAGCATTGAAAAAGTCAATAAAGAGTTATTCGATCTCTTGCTAGAGAAAGGGGCTTCTACCGCAATTGTCGAAATCAAAGAGGCTCAGTACGACACTCTTGCACTCCCTGTTCATTGCGCTGCCTCAGTCGGCAACATTCACGTTCTACGCAGATTGCTAGAAAGAAGCCTCGAAGCTGACAACATACTGATCGCGGACGGTTGGACGGCTTTGTTCCATGCTGCAAAAGCCGGCCATGAAGAAGTTCTACGCATTTTGATCAACGACTACCATGCAGATGTCAATCGACGTGCCAATAAGGGAACAGTCGCAATTCACACCGCAGCATTTCACAACCACGGCAAATGCGTTGAAGTCTTCCTGGATGCCGGTGTCGATGTAAATGTGCGAGGCCGTGCTGGGCGAACGTCATTACACTGGGCTGCGCAGGAAGGCAGCATCGACGCCGTGCGGGTCTTGCTCGAAAGAGGTGCTAACGTCTTCATCGAGGAGAAAGAAACGTTCATGAAGGCTGCAGATATTGCAAAAGTCAAAGCTCTAGAGGTCTCAGAGTCCCAGAAATCAGGGTCTCGTTGGAACAAGCTTCGCGAAGAAAATTATGAGCCCGTTCTGAAGATGCTGATGGAACGAGTGGCTTAGTTATAGCATGCAAACGCGTTATCGGTAAAGGTTAAAATGAAAAATTGGTTTACGGGTAAAGAAATAAGCACGGCTCGAATAAGATACACATCTAAAATTCCAAATATGTGACGGCACGGCACATGGAGACAAAGCTGCCACTATGGATTGCTGTCTTACGAGAACTCTAAGATGAAGAAGAAAAATATTTACAGAAAGAAGAAGCATAATAGCTTCCACTCAGCCCTGCCGGCCCCGGGATAACCTTCTTCTATAACACGTAGTTAGGTAACTAAGAACTTTCTGGACCGGTTCAAGATGTTCGAATTATATATCACTGAGGTTTAACAAACATGTTCAATAGCTGCAGTCGTTCTACCTGTGATAGTAGTTTGGTCAAGTGCCGTGCCATGACAAACGATAACAATATATTTGAAGAGCCGAAAAGAGATAGGTTCAGTAGTAGCCGCTTTAAGCTGCTAGAGTATCGAGGAACATAACCTTCACCGAATAAATCATCGGACCGAATATTGGAAACAAGAATAGGTTATTCACACGATTGGGTGAGGCGTAGCATAGAATACAAGAGCCAAGACTGCCTGTGTTCAGCTCGGCTGCAATTGCCCTACAATTGCTGCCCTAGGAAGTGTTAAATTTTGGGGCCTTCGTATGCCAACCCCCCTCCATTTTTTATTCCTAACACACATTCAACACACCACCACACAGGTAGATAGCGATCAAGCCATCCTACTTCAGTTGATCACCGTTGCCTATATCTAACAGTGGTTGATATTAAGTTTGGTCTCCTGGACTTTGCATCCAAGCAAGCGGAAGTCAGGTTCTATTGACATGGATCTTGTTGCCACACTGACCTTGCCGGCTGTCGCAGCAGGCCATGTCATGTTGCAGGCCCGATTGTTATCACACTACAAAGTGAATGATGACAACGACAATGGCCGGGATCTTATACAACTCATCGCTGCTATCGAAGCGCCTTTCATCGTCACAGAAACATTTATGGCGCTCAGTGTCATTTTATTCCTTGTTGCTGCCTGGATGTTGTGTATTCGAAGAGCGATCGTTGTTGCACTAATAGATCTTCAATGCTTCGTAGTCGAATGCTACGTTCATTTTTCCAACTACGCTGACTTAGATTTTTGATATAGATCGAGTATCTTAGCGAAAAACTACCCTGCGTTCACCAGACTTTTCATTGCAGATTTCATAGATCTCGTTGTTACTATCATCGTGATGTTGAGACTTTTAGCTGTAATAACTGAATTGATCATGATATCAATGCTGCTCAATTCTAAGAAAGAGTCTTCATCTTCAGAACAGAACATTGAAAGATTCAGTCAGTCTCAAGCAAATCTGAACGTTAGAGAGAATCTCAGATTCAGCATTCTCGTTGCTCAGACTAGATCTCATATTGAAGCGACAACTGTCGTCGAACGATCTGTGCTGACGGCGCAGGCTGGACAACTTGACTCGAGAAGAAGGTTTCAGCGGCTAGAAATGAATCACAATCGCCACTTACACTTCATCACGATTGTTTCCACGCTTTTTTTGCCTTTATCGTTCGTCGCGTCTCTGGGGCCTATCTTCTGGCATAGCACGTGAGATCACAGCAAGACATCTACTGAAGTGTCTCTCGAGGAAAGAGTAAAAGAATTCGCAGTCCGTTTTGCACGAGAGTTCTTCCCTCGTACGGCTTGCTTCATCACAGACCTCGATCAAGCGATTGCAGCAGTGGCTGAAGCCACGGCCTTGGAATTCAGCATTTACAGCGTCACAAAAGCCTATCACAAGATTTGGACTGCCGCAGAGAGCTGGGCTGATACTGAACTGGTCAGAAGAATACCGCCTAATGTTGAGCTGAGCCCACTCGAAGACCGTTCACGTCGCCGAAGTATCTAGGCAAAAAGTGGAGATATAAACATCCATGTCCCTATAAACTGCGCCAGCTTTGTTGTGCAAGCTGTCTTTGCTGCCGAGCTTGAATGAACCGAAAACCTCGGCTGCTTTCCTTTCCAAGACAAGAACGTTGAACCGACCACAGCTCTTTAATCGGAAACGGTTCTTGCATAAAAGAGGGAAATTATGCTACCCCTGGGTAGCCATGATTTAAGACCTATTTTCTCACTCACGAGCGGAATATCCTCAATATTTGGCTATAAGGATAAAACCAGTCCAGCCGATCCATGATAATTTACTGTACGAAGATCAGACAGAGCCGATTTCAGAAGATTCCTGTGTATTCAAAAGACTTCTTTGGCGCAATCCTCCTGCACTCAAAGCACGTGGGGAAATTATTTTAAAATACTTTGGACTCTTGATTACCATACGACCCCCAAAAGATAGGAGTTCCCTGCCATTAATGCTTTGGAAACAGCGTGTATTGGCTCAAGAGAGGGCGGAAACAGTGCGCTAAAGTTCCATCTACTGGAAAGCTATAAGTATGTTGCGGACTTTCGAGCAAGTCGCTCCAATTCAAATAACGTCGGCGAGGACGAAGTAGCAATGATACTTCGCTAACGAAGCATCTTGTCAAAAGTTGGATATATTTCAACGAGTAGCAACATGTGCACACACATGAAAGTAATAGGTGCTTACAGATCCCTCTGTACATTTCACTGGAAAGTCTCGTGAATCAGGATCTGAAGTACTTCTATGAGAGTCATGAGGGTATTCGCAAACAAAGTTGGCTGCGAATCCAAAGACTTTTGCGTATGCCAGAACGCTTTGCGTTTTCTTGGCATCGCATTTGTCGCGCCCCCCACCAAAATTTGCACCGAACATCGTTCTTGATACCTTGTACATAGTGCGTCAACTGATTCTACCTTACTTCTTGGTTGTTTTATTGACTTAGCGGCTTTGCGACCCTGCTTATTTCTCTTGTGGTTGATTCAGCTGTACTGGCGCCGAGAACAGCAAATTTCGCTAAATTTCGCGCCTTGAAAACGTTATTTTTTTCGCTCATGATTTTCTGTATTATTTTAAATCCTATCGAATTTTCGAAAGAAAGTAAGGGATCTAGAGTATGGATCAAAAAATCAAAGCAACTTATTCCAAATGAGAAAAAGAAAATTGACAAGAGTGGGACTTGAACCCACGCCCCTTTCGAGACCAGGATGTAAGAATACCTTAACCTCTGAAATTAAATCAGTATAAAGGCGAGATGTTTGAAGTAGTGCGGGGTCTTACGGCGCCATAACCAACTCGGCCATCTTGCCGTATGTATAATAATATTATTAAAAAATAATATATATTGAACCTATATTTTATTTCCACATCTTGGTTCCACGCTGCTCACGCCAGAAATTCCCAAAAGGCTGGCGCAGGGCAAGAGCATAGAATCCTAGTGTTTGAGCTCTGGTGGGAATGGGTAAAAATGTGACATCGGCTCGTTTCAAGAGCCAAGAGAATCGTGTAGAATAGAGATAAAATAGTCGTTGGGAATACTCTTGAACGACTAGATAGGTCCTGATATCGAATTGACAGCACTCTATTTAGCCAGTAGCTTAAGCGCGAGAATGTTCTTTGTCGGCCAATGTGTTTTGCTACTTAATGTGTACCTAGATACTATCATCGCAATCCTCCAATGAATAGGCGTCCAGGATCCTTCCTATATAAATCAAACAGCCCTGCTGCCTCAACAACTGATGATGTCTATCGAGAAGTTCTTGGAGCCAGTTGTCAACCCCATCCACTCCAAATTTTCTATGCGCAGTACCGAAGATCTATTTCCTCCAGGGAAGCCATGTGTAGTTTTTCTCGACGATCTTTCCTGTGAGGAAATTGTGAAGAGTATTTGCCAACGGAACAGCCGAAGGAATATTTCGGACTATCCAACGATGTACTCAATAATTTCTAATATTTTTCGAGACCTGGATTCCAACTCGTCGTCCGTCACCACTTTCTTCAGCCATGGCAGCAAATGCGTGTTGATGAGCGTTTGAAAATAGGGGGAGTTGGTAACCTTCGCTTCGTAGGGCTGGTAGGGCTGGAGCCCGCTACAGTAGTAGAGTTTTCACCTTAGATAGCATCCTAACAGCAACAACCAAAATATCAATATAGACCCATATGACCTCGTATTCCAACACTCTGTAGACCTCATGATTTGCGACCACAGAGATCTCGTTCACCTGCTATGTCCTAACGGTCCTAATCGATGACACCGAATACTATAACGACCTTTCTTGAGCTTTTAAAGGGTTGGCGTCTACACAAGCTCCTTCTTGTGATTATCTAAAGGTAGGTCTAGGGGTTATCAGGATCAGAAACTCGGTATTGTATTTCGCCATTACATTCGGTGGATCGCGCCGCTTGAGCTAAGATGAAGGTCATCTTTAATAGATGATAGCTCTAGCCTCTACGGGTTGGTCGCAGAGCATGGTTTTGGTCCTGAGGACAAACGATACGACTAAGAGGCATCGAACTCAGTATATCAGATCTTTAGTTAGATGCGAATTCATATCCTATGCGATGCATGTGTGAACTCAAAGCGGCTAGGAGCGAAAACGGCATTATATATCCCGATTTCCGAGAGAGTCGAGACAAAAGGGAGTCTTAACAAGTCTGAAAAGTCTCCTCCGTTTATCTGCTCGTTTGAAGATAGCATGCCATCTCCGCCCCTGCGTCATACGTTCTCCTCCTCTCCCTTCTCTTCCTCTTCTCCCTCCTCGTCTTCGCCTTCCGTCTCTTCGTCTTCCTCCTCTTTCTCCTCCACCTTGCCTTCCTCCCCCCCTTCCTCGTCCTCATCCCCGTCATCTCCCTCGATCTTTGTAACAATTTCACAAGGCAAATCACCAACATCTACATCCGGCGGCCCCGTTATAACAGGAATGAGGACATCCTCATCCCATGCCTCCTTAGTGAATGGATTACCCGGCTCCCACCAGAGCCTCAGTGCCGATAGTTCCGGTCGCTGTAAGTACGTGTCTATTGGAAGTCTTTCGAAATGACTCCAGCTCCTGCCCTTTACTGTTTTGCTCTCCCTTTTGGCTTCGCGTAATAATTTAGCCAGATGATAGGCTTTTACTTCTTTTTTTTGGATTTTTAATATGAGTGGTAGACGGGTGAGGACGAATCGGGGGAGATCCGGAGACGAGGATGCTTGCTGATCTTTGTCGTCTGAGTTCTCGTCTTTGGAAGGGTCAGTTGATTTACTGCGTGCTTTGATCTCGTCGTTTGTGTCTGCCAGCTTCTCGATTTCTTGTGCTGACCGATCATTGGACGTCGCCTTCAAAGCGCTTGTCTGGCGTCGAGGAGCGTCGCCGCGCCGAAGATTCAAGCTTCCATTCTCTACCAAGCCCTCCCGCACTCCGTCCTCGTCTTCGGAGCCTTCAAGGACTTTTACTTGTCTATCAATGATTGCCGTCAATAGATTTACCACTTCCTCGTGTTCCTCAAAAGAGGCGATGTCAAGAGCCGTCATATTGACAAGTCGATTGCAAAAAGCAAGATCGGCACCATTATCCAGAAGAAGGTTGACACTCTCAATGTCTCCCAAGGCCGCTGCGATCCAAAGAGGGGTCTCTGCCCACCCAATCAATTCCTCCTCACTGTTTGTCTCGCGACCAGGCCAGAGGCAAAGCTTACTTATGCCCCAGATGCTGCGTAAAGTTTCAGCGATACAGCTGGTAACAGGCCGCTGGTGAAGCCAAAGTGGCACTCCGTCATCGAAGTCTTCCAGGAGATTGACATTTGCGCCTTTCTCCACAAGCAGCCTCGCAATCTTAGTGTGTCCACGCCTCAGGGCCTCCATTAGTGGAGATGCTTTATTTACGTCTGCCCTATACTCAAGAAGGAGACGGACGATGGACTCGTGGCCTTTCACCGTCGCTGCCCGTAAGACAGTGCCTGTCTTTGGGTCAAATCTCTTGACATCAGCGCCTGCTTCTATGAGCAGCCGTACAGTCTCGTCGTTGTCAGCTCCCCAACTCATGCAAGCCTGCGTGAGTGGGGTACGGCCCTGAAGATCAGTCTTGTCAACCAACGCGCCTTTACTAATCAGGGACCGAACGATGTCTTTATGTTCACGGTCGCCAGCTTCAAATAGCGCTGTACGGCCTTCTTCCCCATTCCTTGTGTCCACCATTGCTCCGCGATCAAGTAAAAGATTGACTATCTCCGTGTTACCACAAGATGCAGCCTCGAATAAGGCAGTTTTCCTGCCTTGTGCCTTCGCACGCCGGTCAAAAACATCGAAAGGCGGACTGACGAAAAAACTGTAGGTCAATCCGTCGGCATCAGCGTCGTCTAGCCCCACATGTTGGACATTCTCTAAGCTCGTGGACAGCCCTTCATATACGTCCGCACCCTCATTCAGTAGAAGCTCCACAATACTAAGGTAGCCGTCGTGTGCGGCGGCTGACAGCGCAGAACCACCTTCACTTCCGCCATAGATATTGGGGTCAGCGCTATGCTTTAGTAACAACTCTACAACATCTTGTTGCCCGATCCAAGCAGCTGCCTGTAGCGGAGTATGCAATCTACCCCCCACTGGGCTGAGGAACCCCTGGCTGTGAGAAGTCGCCAAGTTATTAGCAGTCTGCTGGCCTTCTATCTCGACGCCATCGTCTGCTACCTGTTGCTGATTTTTGCTTTTGTCTACCTCTATCAGCGAACGTACAAGCGTTGCAAGGCGTGTGAGCACGGCATAGTAGAGCGGCGAGCCTCGAAGCTCGGGAGCGTGTCCACGATCCGAAATTTCGACGTCCAAATCATGAAGATCTATCCAGTTTTGCATCTTCTCTTTTGACGATAAGAGATCAATTGCCGCATGAGGGACATTCCCACCGCCTTTGACTAAATGCTTGGCCCAGTACTTTGCAGCATACTCTGCCAACAGCAAGTTTTTCGAAAACTCCTTTGAGTCTGTATAGGAGGCCTTGTCATACATCAATAGGCAAGAGATACTCGACTGTCCAATCTTAGCATGGGAGAGAGTTTCGTCAATGCTGTAGCAGGCCGCGGAACCTGCACGTATGCGATCGGAGACCAAGTATTCTCTGACCGAGAAGTGCGCCAACTGCACCTTCTGCTTCGTCGTCGATGGGGGCATGGCGTCGTTGTTGTCGTCTTCATCGTGTGCCTCAGCATGGTTTTTATTCGCATCAATGCAGGTAACGAGGCTAGAACAGATCTCCAAAACATCATCTGGATCCGCGAGTCGCTTGTCAAAGTTGAAGATCTTCTCTTCACTTACGTCAACAGCGTAGAGTTCAGCAACTTCTTCCAGAGAAAGAGGCCTCAAGGAGCAGGTCAACCATTGCAAGATCTGAAGAACTTCGAGCTTGTAGCGCGGTTCAATTTTGCACAGTATCCGATCATAGGTTTCATCAAGGGTGGTTGGGAGGGAATCTAACGCTTCACGAAGCTTGCTTAGATTGATGCAACTGCTTAATGCATCAATCTGACAAGCAGCCCAACGGAACCTATACTGGAGGTAAGTGGTTATCACATACTGAACCGATGTAATACTTACATTCCTTCAGACTTCTCCATGAGCCTGCTCTCTATCTCTTCTTGCACTCTTGGTTGCTTTTGCCAACGTCTGAACCTCCTGTCATGCAAAAGCCTTCCGTGTACATAGGAGCGAATGTCATCATCGACGCTCTCGTTCTGGATAGAGACTTTGCTTTGGTCCCCAAGATAATCATCGAAAAAGTTATCAAAGTCCCTTAATCTGCGGCTTGTCATGATCATGCTTAGTCCACTATCCTTCCTTTCAATAGCTGATGTTAGAAAGTTTAAGAGCTCCTGTCGGCTTTCGCACTCATCCAGGGCGTCTAAGACGACAAATGTTCTGTCGTTGGAGTCCACAAGAGCTTCGAATACTCTTTCGAGATCGTTGATTTGAGGCGGCTTTGCTCCCTCCTGGCAGGCTTTGAATAGGGAGTCCATGGGCCCAGGTATAGAATCAAAGCTCGTTAAGAGTTGTAGCACAAGCGAGCGAAGCATGTTGTCAACATGTTGCTTCGTGCTGTCGTTGAAGTCAAAGTAGAAGTATACAACCGCACTGTTCGATTTCTCCTGCGACAATGTCTCGATTACGGTAGAGCTTAGGACCGTTTTTCCTAGCTTACAGTCAGCCTTCTCAACACATAAGGCTATGTCTGAAGAAGCAAGGATGGTGGATGCATGAAACGTACCACAGCCGGGGATGCCATGAAGCCACAGGAAAGAGGTTTGCGCTGCCTTCCAGTCATGGAATGGGCGAGTTTCGAATAGCCAGAGCCCAGTATTCGCATGTCTCTTCTTCAGCGCTGCATTGAAGTTCATGGAAACATCAGGTGCCGCTAGCCAATTGACTATCTTCCAATACCGCTCGTCTATGTACTTTCGATCAGCCTACAATCTTCCCTTGGGTGGCAAAGGGAAGGCCTGGGTACCATTGTGTAAAGACTTTATTGACGTTTTCAACGACCCCTGCCCTTGCTGAAGCTGACTCAATCTGACCCTAACCCGGCAGTGAGGGGGAAAAGTCTTGAGAATTTAGGGTGTACCCACGATTGGTCCACAGTCAACGCCAACTCCAGGTCCTTCTTCAGTCTATCGATCTTCTCAAGAATCTTCTTGGTGTCACCTTCTTTGAGTGGCCAGGTCAAGGAGTGCATTAGAGCTTTACGTCTCGATCCATCCTGACCTGCCCAATCTGGCAGACGTAGCTTCTCGTTAAGAAGCTTCAACTCTTTTGCGATGGGACCGTCTTCACGGTTGCAGAGTGCTGCGACTTCCTTCAGTTCGATCGCAGGGGCTGTATCAGGATTGTCTGAACTCGCTAGTAATCGCTCAAGTGACTCGAGAATGTTGCGCAGACTCTTGATCTCCTCCAGCAACCCAGAGATCGCCCGGGATGCGCCCTTGACAGTGCTAGCATAGTCGAAGCAGAGGTGGATCACTCCGTTGGTTGCTTGTATTAGGGTAATAACGCTCGCAGAGATACTCAGAGGATCCATGATAGTCTATCTCGCACTCGCACGTTGACGAGTCCGAAGGAAAATTGAGGAGGCGCCGATGAATTTGTCACCACTCTCTTATACCGAAGTTTAACTTCGGCCTTTTCCAAGGGAGTATATGCTCATGTACTTTCATCGAGAACTTGATATGATTGATGAAAAGACGATGTTCTAGAGTGAACATTGATAGTGAGAGCTAAGAGGCGTCCGTTTAGTAGTGGAACTGGAGGGTCGGGGAGTGCGGCTGAATTGTAGGGGGGGGAAGTAGTGGTCCTCCATCCTTCAGCAATCAAACGATCTTTCCCAGATTGGGAGAGAAAGGTAACACGCTCATATGCGATATGACGCTGCCCTCAGAAGTATCTCGGCAAACGTCGGAGTTGACAATATTAAAATAGTATCGATCTCTACGCTGTCGTCAGATAGCCGACGGCCGTGATATTTGCTTAGAATATTAGCGTGTGCAGAAAGCTTCCGAATTCTTGGCATTCAATTTTGTCGCACACCCCACCAAATTTGTATAGACATTTCGACATCTCAACCCCTCAGCACCTATTATCGCATCAAAACATCTCAAACAGGCTCAAATAGGTGGAAATGAAGCTATTCAGACACTACTAATCAAAATCTACAGTACCAGCTTCAAGATCTCTTTCCAAGGCTCTAATATCAGCTTCAAAGATATAACCTTCGACGCTATGCTTGAAATGCTGCTTTTGAAACCTGTCACAGCGACTTCTTGCTACTGCATAGTGCAGAAAGTCATCAAATGTCCCATCAAAGTGAGGTCATATCTCGTGGAAATGACTCCTTATCCAGGCCTTCAATACACTAAAACTGAGCTCAATGAGGTTGAAGTTCGAGGAATATGATGGCAGATACCGTATCTCACACTCGTGCGAGGTAATGAGTTCCTCGATACGAGCGTTACAGTGTATGCTGACGTTAGTCATTATGGTCACACTTCTAGCTGCTGGAAAGACGTTGCAATGAGGCAATAACTCGTTCGATATTCATCGAAAGAAAGCTTCGTCGGCCTTAGCTACATTGAAGCTATATGAGAAGCAGCAAACCTCATTTTCGGCGTATTCGAATTTCAGCCGAACGCTCAGGGTTCATGAAAGGAAGCTTTTAAAGCGTCAGATGGAGGGCTTGAAGCAGAGGGACTGGTTAGGGGGGGGTGGTAGGCAGATTTGGTAGGGCCCATATAGGGGTACTTATATATAATCACCACTGGTACCCATCTCCGAGCAATTGTTTCTCACCCACGCCATCATGACCTATACTCTAAGACAGGCTAGATGATATTTAAAACAAGGCTCTTGATTTGGATTTAATCTTAGACGAAGCGTTGAAAGACCTGCTTGAAAGAATAACAACGCGTAAGATTGCGAGCAGCTGGATCTGTTGATCAACCTTCATTTGGTCTCCACGATGCGTTGGAATTCCACGACAGCGAAGAGTATTGAGCCTCCAGAGAATGGCGCCAGAGAGGAATTCGATGGCGGTGAAACATCAGCAAACGCACAAGCCAACAGAATAGCCATGAACGCGCTTTCACAACAGTTCAATAGGGATCCGTCTATGGACATGACGGCTCTACTCAAACAGATTGCGGAGACGTATGGCAATACTCGAAGAACAATTCGAGAAAGTGCAGATCGTTCTCTCGCTATGGACGTACACAATGACTATCGCAAGAGCCGAAGCCAAGATGTCAGGATCAAATTGCAGACATCCTCTACTGTGCAAATCGTAAAACCTTTACACGATAGAGCACAAACCCTACTCCGTATGAAGACTGACACATCATCGGTTTCTGAAGATATCAAGGTCCTTGGGCCCGATTCAGTAGTCCAGCTGAACCATTTACTGGCTCAGAGTTCTGTCATATGGGAGTTAGGCAGGCTTGCAGTACTGCAACTCAGCCCTCAAATTGTTGTCAAGGCGGGAGTGGGTCTGGACGTGGAACATGTTGATACCCTGGATTATATCAAGCAACACGCACCCGCAGTTCCAATACCCGACGTGCTCGGTATTCTCTCTGCAGAAGATACCATATATCTGTTTCAAACATGGATAGAGGGCGATCCACTGGACAAACTATGGCCAAGTCTGACCAAAACGCAAAAGACGTCAATACAGAACCAATTGAGCACGGTGTTCGCGGACCTTAGATCTATACCAAGATACCCGGATAACGACGGCAAATTGACATTAGGGGGTGGCAACCCAAGACGTTGCAAAGATATGAGAAGAGAACTCCGTACGGCACATGGTCCAATCAGCAATGAGGAAGAGTTCAATAACTTCATTCTCTCATGCGGCGATGTTGAAGTTCAACTTTCCGGGCGAGAGATGATTCATTCTTTCCTAGGCACTGACCACGAGATTGTTATGACACATGGAGATCTTCATCCAAGGAATATCATGGTAACCGAAACTCTGAGGGCTAGTATTGATGACGCCGGCCTTCTGCACGGCTCAGAAATCAGAGTGACTGGACTTCTGGACTAGGAAATGGTCGGGTGGTACCCGAGCTATTGGGAATATGTTAAGGCACTTCACACAACGTCCAGCCGTGACGGGACGGCTGACTGGTGGGCCTACCTGCCAATCGACGTAATTGGATCATGGGGCCCAGATTACGCAGTTGATTTAATGATTAGTCGCCAGCTTAGTTGAAAGCCTCGGATTGACATTATTTTCAAAGCCAGTCTCGGTGGCAGAAAACCAAGGAGCGCCAAAAAGTCCCATATTCCTTAGCAGGCTTGCAAACCCTTTGCTCGGGCAACATTTTACTACATGAAAATCCAACAGAAATATCCGCTGACTTTCGCGCATTGCCCGAGGAACAACCACGAAAGACATTCACATGAAAAGTACTCGGCTACTCAGAATGCATATCCTCGCAACACTTCGCAGATAGGTGTATGTGTGGAGGGGAACACGCCTCAAAGCAGCAGTCATACGCGCGCTTACTGCCAATTCTGCAGCATGCTTCGGAGCTGTCGTTCTGCCTCGCCCCGAAGCTCCAGAAGCCCTCCGGCCTGCAGAGAGCCCAAAGCGTCCATAACCCATGACTGACAATTCCATGTCGTACTCACGTTATCCACATACTGGTTCTGGATCAGTTGTCTCACTAGACCCACATTGGCTGGACGGAGATTGCCGCACGGCACGCTTTGTCGCCACATGCCTGACCTTTGTGGCCGGGTACCATACTTGACCTGGGGCCAGGCCCTCAGTAGATAGATAGGTAGGCCCTCAGCAGGTAGGTAGGTAGACCCTCAGCAGGCAGGTAGGTAGATTCTCAGCAGGCAGGTAGGTAGATTCTCAGCAGGTACTAGGTAGTAGGTAGATTTGATAGAAAGTCACTATGAATGGAGTTATGAAGAATGATTGAACCATACTATATATGAAGCATTAAATAAATCACATATAAAGCATTAAATATACTACAAATGAACTTGCACTGAGTAAATTACATATGAAGCACTGAATATACTACTACATATAAAGCATTGAGTAGGTTACGTGTGAAGCGTGCCAGTATAACAGTATAAAGCACTGTATGAGACATCTATGAAGCTCTATATGACATTCAGATCATGTACGAAGTGCAGTGTAACTGATTATACTGATTTCTACGGATTTTTCACTCTCTTGAGCTGAGAATTACTACTAATTTTGGTGGGGCTCTCGGCGAATCCTAGAAAACGGCACACTGAATTTCGCAATCAACGATAGGACCGGACCGGACATTGCAGATGATTTCACCATAGTCTAGACATATGTCTTCATCCAAGAAGAAAACCAATAATAATATAAAGCAACAAGGCGACCAAGGACAACAGATAGCCAGCCCTTAGCAGCAAAGTTTCGATGAAGGTCAGACGTGACAGCCTAGTTGCGATGGCCTGCAGCTTCTGAATCTGGCAGTGGCGCCTGAATGCTCTTGCGAAAGCCTCAAAAGTTTGCTTCACAAATGTGATCAGGACTGCAATGTCCGTTAGCATTCACTTCTATATAGGACCAGTTGGGCTCATTACGTTTGTGCAACCACGTCCTGTTAACCTGTGTGTGCTTAGACTCCTTGCCTTTTCCATGTTCACGACGCCTTGAACCGGAGATAAGGGCGGCAGACTGAGAGTGTGCGGCAAGCCGCAGAGCGGCAAGACTTTCCTGATCATCTTCGGCGGAAACGCATCGCTGAGGGGGTTGACAAGGCCAGATGTGAAGCTTGGTGGCCGCTCGAGGATGCGGTCTGGATACGTAGTCTTCTGCCATGTCAAGGGCTGTCCGACCGCAGGGGTCTATCTGTGTGCAATCCGCGCCATTCTCTATGAAGAGTTTGACGCAAGACACAAGGCCGAAGTCGACTGCCAAAGTCAACCAAGTATAATTGCCTGCCACGTCGCCTTTGATAAAAACGGACTGTCCCCCGAGAATCTTGCCTATTGATTTATGGCCGCAAACTAGCAATCCGTGATCGTTGAAAAGCTCCAGGATCTGGGGGAGGCCCAGGAACATCGCAGTTAATATGCAGCTGTTGCGGAGCGTCTCAGATTGATTTTTGATCTCGTGAAATCGCTGTAAGATAAATCTGTCGATTAATAGATCGGCGGCTCGAGAGCAATATCTCCGAACTTCGTGCGTCCTAAGCAAAAGAGCAAGCACCTCTTCATCTTTGCCTTGCAGATGTTTTGGCTGTGCTCGTTCTGTCAACGCCAGCATCATGCTCTTCCTCAACTCTGGCTTCTCGCACGGTGGTAACGAACCCGGGTGACGAGAGAGATAGATCAAAGCCCGTGTTGGACAAGCGCCAGCCTTCAGTAAAGTCTGGAACATGTCAAGGTTCCCCCATTTGACAGCTTTACTGAGATAGCTCAGTCGAAGCCATGGTGACCACTCATTCCTATAACTTTCGTCAAGGTCAAGTGCAATTCCTAGAAAAGGGGCAATCATGTCCCCAGTACCCCATTTGCTAACTATCTTTAAATATTCAATTCTATCCCTCGCTGAGGCGTTTTGTACTTCAAACACAGTGGCGTGTATGCTTGGAAGGAGCTGTGAGGCTCGGAGACCCGATCGGTACATACTAAGATAGTCCTGTAATGCATTACGAAACTTCGCATCTGTATGGTCAAGGACGACAACAAGCCATCTGTCGGTTTGGGAAAGCTCAGTCACAGCCCAAGGCTCCGTTTGAAGAAACGGATATTGGCGCAGACATTGGAATGAAGCTCCATGGCGCATTATGAGAGACGAGATTGTTCCTCTATTGCTGCTCTGCCAGAAAAGACTGCCTCCATGTTCTAGGAATGAATCTAGAGCTTCCTTCAGTTGCGACTGAGAGTGTTTGGCCCAGATTATGAGGACCCGGGCGTGCCATGTAGCAAGCCTACCAATACATCAATAGTCGACCTACCATATGCAGACCTTCTATAACTCACAAAGGATCACTGTTACCACAACCTTCATTCAGTAGATATTTATACATTTCAAGCGCTCGGCTGCTTGGTTCGATTACTCGTGAAGCAAATGCCTGGATGAAAAATGAGACAAGCTAGATTCAAAAACGACTGAAATACAAACTTCAAGTAAAGAAACCGGTCTTCTTTGGACGATATAATCTGTTGGCTGTGCAAGACCCTCTCGGAAGAGTCGCTGCAATTTTGGGAGGTCGAACGTCGTGATGGCGGCTTTAAGCTCTTGGCTTGGATTGTAACGTATAGGCGAGAGCGAGAATGATAACCTAGGAGGGCGATTAAGTACACTGTTAATGTGAAGATCCCAATGAAGCACCAGTATTGAGAGCCATGGTGGTGGGGTAAAGGTAAAGGTATAATGATAATGATAAGGCCCATTCGACCTTTTCCCGACGGTGATACTACGGCTCGATGCTACTTGACCAAATAGGCCTAGATCCAAATAGGTTTTTCGATAGGTGCGAGGGAATTGGGCATTCCTAGCTACGACGATGTCCTGGACTGAGCGTCCTCCACGCATCATAGTGGTATCAGCGCCAAGCCGTTGTTGCAGATGAACCAGACGATCCTCAATGTTTGTAATTTTGTCTTGCTGAAACTTTCGTATATTACTTTGAGATGAGCGAAACGACTCCAGGCGGGAATCGATGTTGTTGAACCATATGTGATTGTTGGCTAGAAGCTTGGTCGTCTGTTTTGAAACATTCTGAAGTCTCCGGCTTGCCGTCGTGAGCTGTCAGGGATGGCCCTCCAAAAATAATGATTTCTCCTCTGCTGCTGCTTACCTTGTCAAAGTCTCCAACAGAAGCGTGAGTGTTGCCACATGAGAACATATGAGGCGTTGATACTCTCGAACGCCGTCTTCGTTAAAGAAGTGCCGCACACGCAATACGAAGAGGTCTTTGAAGGACGTGAAGTCCGACATCAAACCCTTCAATTTCTGTACAGTGTCCTTGAAGTCGCGCAAATCATCGAGCATGCGTTCTATGCTCGTCGCAAATACAGTCCCCACATCCGATGCGGCATAATCCGGTCCATGGTCCATGACGAGATCCCGAGCTTCGTACAGAAGACACTGAAATGCATTCAGTTGCCTGCAAAGACGCCTGATATCCTTCGGTGCGTTCTTGACTTTACGGCAAACATCGAACAGGATCTTAGAGCCGTCAATCACCAATACTGCAAGCGTCGTCAAGCTTGCGGCGACGCCAATGAAGGCGACAGCAGCAGATGCAGGATCCATAATGCAGGGTTACGCAGGATGAGAGATGTATAGTTGACGTGACAAGGAATCATGCTGACCTAGAGAATGATGGTATGTGATGGCTCTAGAGTCTCTCGCGTGTCAGATGAGGCTGAGATTTAGGCGGCAGCAGAGGCCCCTCCTTTCCCCCCCCGCAAAATCAAGTCAAGCTTACACCATATACCTGTCACAGTATGTACATCTAATCCGAATCTATGCCGGCGTAGACCCCTTAACTCAATCGGGCGAGTGATGAGAGCTCCTTCCCGTTGCTCAATGGCCTATGAGACATAGTTTATGAGTATATTTGAGTAGAGTTTAATCATTAAGAAGTTTCGTCGATAATGAGAGGGAATGTAACAGCTATCATAGAAGGTTTGCGCAAGCATTGTCAAGCCGAACTCGGCACGGCGATTGATGTCATAGCCGTGACATAGTCTGAGCAGAAGCTAGCCATATGCGTCAATTCATCATGACAGATTTATAAAACAGATAAAAAATAATAGATTGAATCTTCGTTTCTGATTAACAGTCATGTTTGATATCATTATCAACTCAGATATCATTTTGGTACTGGTCATCTACTCGGGCGAGATCATTGTTCCAGCGTCGTTGGGAAATTTCCAGGCTGTGGGACTTTACGAGCACACTGAGAAGAACATGGCTGCTCCACCGCGCAACGCAAAATCTCCAGAGCAAACTACTGTTTGAAACTGGCGGAAGCAGCAAATGGCAACCACGCCGAATCAGCCTTCTCTCAATCAATAAATGTTGGCTTTACCCACACTCGAGTAACATTCAATAGCGTTCAGGCTTGATCTGTTGACTTCTGGTGATCATGGTGAAGGTAACTGTCGGAGCCAGTAAGGCACATCACCCCTCCCTTTCTCATGATCCAGTGGCCATGACACGTCTGTGAGAAAGGTTCGCACCTGCTTCGCTGCCATCAAAGGCGCGAGGATCGCTTCACCCTGTATAGTGTATAACGGGAAGGAGCCTTTACAGCCATTCGCAGATCGCAAAGATATTTCATATTAGCGAGGACGCTGCAGGTCCGTTCCCACATAGGTAATTCACGACGGCTGCTGGCGATTTTCGAAAATGGGTTGCGGTCGGGTTGCCTCCGGCTTTCTACATGGTAGGCGAACCATATGGAAGTGATGATGTCTAGTCGCTGTGGGAGGATGCTGCCAGAAAAACATAGGAAGGTATTCAATTGGACTGTGACGAAGGTGTTTCGAGCATAGATGTTCTCAATGGCTTCGGTATATCTGGCCAGTATGAGCACATGCGACAACTTGCATCAGAGAGCTATGATAGGACACTCATACATTTGACGGCATGTCGTGATCAGAGGGAGGACATCTCCATCGGTCTGAGGAGTGAAATTATTTGGAAGATTCAAGTATTTCCAGCACCGTTTTCCGTTCGTGTCTTGGACCACCCAACGTGTACACTTGAAGTGGCTCCATTCCCTCCTCGAGTGAACAACTTGGAAACTTTCTTAGCCGTAAATGTGCCCGTAGATTAGGTTTCGGATTTCCAACGGTAATACGAGTAATGGCGATAAAGACTGATCCTTAGTTTCTTGCTTGACAGTCAGTGTGGACCTCATGATAGATATCAAGCCTGATGGCAATTCGGGCAAGGGCAGGGTCAAGGCACGTTTGCGCACTTTGGGGAGCTTGCGCGGCTCATCTCTCCTGCGTTTCCTTGCGATCTGAGCCTCAAGATCACCCTCGGCGAAGAAACGCAGCATCACGTATAGCAACCAAGGCCAACATAATATGAGCAAGGGGTAGAAGAGCGTTCCCCGACGTTGACGTCTTCGCATTGCGACCCCAGGCAGAGATAGCGCGGACAGCGTGGAACGAGAGTTTGTATTTGATGGCAGACATTGATCCTTGTTGAGGAGACAGCTTTCTGTTATACAAAAGATTCCAGAGGCTGTGCTGTCTGCTGTAGCCTTGACGCAACGAGGCTGCAGCCCAGTCGTGTATGTTGCTGCAGCCGATCGATTTCCAGAAACAACCAGATGCTGAGAATTTGAATCTACTATGGTTGGATGCTTCAACTCATGGCAGTTAGTCTGTGTGGAACGCGGTTCGAAATGACATGGGAGTATTTAGCATATTAAAGTTGAAGAATCCCAACTGAAGTCATTTAACGTAGGGCAGCATCGATGACCTGGTAGCCTGATGAGGACCTGCAGCCAGGCTTCCACAACTTTTGTACGAGTCCTCACAGCACTTATCAATCATCTCTCTCAGCCCTGTATGCTCCACTAAACATCACCCGAACAAACCTCTCGCGCATGCCAATAAAACAAAAGAAACGGTAACTTATCCCACCCAAACAATTCTTCCACAGTACAGAAAAATCCAAAAGTGTTGATCGAAAATAGTGCGCTACATACTTCGTACATTTACTGACATAGCACAAGAGAACGTCGGACGCCTCTTGCTGACAATACGAACAGTTGAATTTAGGTAGAGCTCGGAAAATAAAAATATATAGATACTTTGCGCGTGAACAAAAGACAATGAGAGGATCGTGTGTTTAATCGTTGAGTTGATGATCAAAGATGATTGTTGGGTGGGTAACAGGTTGTTTTGATGGCTGGTCGGTCATTAATGAACCTGGTTTATGAACGAAACTTGGAAGCTTTCGTTGTTCAGCGTTAATGTGAGTCTGATGTGCGTTTTATGTGAGAAAGCAAGGTAGCCGTGCATATACGTATGTTCCAGTAACATACGTTTCCGAGCCCTACCGTCGATCCAAGGACGCCATCTCCTCCTCCAAATTCCTTACGTGCTAGCTTCCTTCATAGCACAGGCTGCGGATCCCTAAGCACCAGGCTTCGAAATATTCGCATATTCCATTGGGTGAGTTTTGTTGCCTACCGTTATCCGGTCGGCAAGTCCGCTCTCGAGGTCTTTCTTTCTGCTAATCTGGCTCTCGGAAGAGTTCTCAGACCCTTGTCGCTGCGGAGCACTTCCTTTCGACGGAGACAGTGACTGGTCAGATAGTTCGTTCGCGTCGTAGAACGTCTTTAATTGTCTTGGGGGCTGGCGCGATGACTCCAGGAGCCGAGGGAAGTAGATAGCGAGCAGTGGCCGGAGGGCAGGGACAGATACGCACAGCTGAGACTGGTAAGTTGCCCTGACTCACTCGACGATTCTGTATTCTCGGGTACTCACAATACCGAGGTCTACTTCGATAGCGGAACAGATCCATAGAGGCCATCTAACATCGCGAGTCAGACTACTGAGGTGTTCTCCCTACTGCGGAGTGAATTTGACTCACCCAGTCCAAATTTCATCGTAAGATTTCACGAGCGCTTGGTCAACATAGTAAGCGTGAACAACACCTGCAATGCATACAATGATCCCGGCGCTGAACAAAGCAAGAACAGCAAGTCGCTGCTTCTTCGGTAGCTGCAATCCCCAGACGAGCGGAATAGGTAGGAAAAGTAAGATGAAGTCGAGGAATATCGTGATAATACTGAACGAGAGCATCAATTTGCCTTCATCGATACAGGTATAGGGGTACGTTGCAAGTGGTTCCCAAAAAGCACTGAGTGGTCTTGTATACGCCATGTCAGCTGACCAGTACGACGTAAAAGGAGAGCGCGGATACTGACCGGCAAGCGCAAACGGCTACAATAAAGTATGCCAGCACCATTGCCATTTGGAACGCTATACCCCATACGATGCAAAGGTTGTACCAGATTGGAGTGGCAGGGCCGGCAAGTCGCTTGTAGAAGCAAAGAAGCGAGATTTTGTTCAACGTCGCTGCCCAGAAGAACAATACCTGAGCGGTCAGACAAAGTTTGTATCCGGGGGGCCCTCTCTCCGCGTGGAGATCCCACGAGTGCCGATTCCAACCATATTGGTTATCGGCGATGAGGACAACGCAGGTCAAGGCAAACGTAGGGATCTAGTTCAGTGATCGGTCAGTCTCAAGGGATGGGTGAATGATCGAAATGTCGTTGCCTCTTTGCAGGACTTTTCCGAGACCGTCATAACGTCTTGTCGGCCGGTCGTCGAGTTGTACTCTTGCATCGCAGGGAGGCAATAACTTTTTTTTGCCCCACGGATGGAATCTAGCTTACCACAGATGCACCAATCACCCAATCATCCAGGCCGAAGCTCTTGGTGATCCGTAGGCGGGTGTAATATCTCAAGGCCACAACAATGCATACAAGAATGATGAATATGATGTTCACCACGGTCAATGCAGAGCCTCTGGTGATCGGGTTGACATAGTTTGGAGCCGGCCAACTGGCGATTTTCTCCGCCGTTGGATGCATAGCCGATAGAGGAAATAATCACAAGCAGGAATGCCTTTGCTAAAATAAAATAGTCGGCTATTCTAGGGACGATATTTGCAAGACGTGATGATCATACGACTCCGGGCACACAAATACATGCCCTTCGCGGTGAATCAGAGGCACATATGTACAGGAAGGCGAACAACAACGACAGGGCGGGAATAGATTGCCTTTTGAGGACGTCGAATTTGGAGAGGGAGGGGGAGAATGTTTTTTGGTAGCCAAATTGTTTGGTTCTTTAACTTCGAGCCGCGTCCCCAAAGCGGAAGCGGTGGCCCAAGCCTAGATGGCGGACGTGCGAACGGGACGCCCATGTCCCTGGCCGCCTTCGATACCGGTACCTGTTTGCGGGTGGAGATTCCACCAGGACTGAGAACGGAGGCGCGCCAATGGGAAAGCTATAGGCGTTCAAGTACGGAGTACGGAGTACGGAATACATAGAGAGAGAGTAGCGCCCTAGCGGAGAGGAGGGTCAGTGGGTAAGGGTCTACTCTTGGCGTCTTGGCTCCGGCAGTTGCCTTTCGCTTCCCCACGTTTTATCGTTCCCAGGGGAAATAAGCATCGAAATTTAATTCTCCGAAGCCCCAAGCTTCTGCTCGCCAAAGAACTGGTCAATGTGCTAAGGTACGTCGATCTTGAAGATGGAAAGCGTTACCGTCACTGTGGCACCGGAAAAATGATCAGCCGAGAGGTCCGCCCTGCCTGCACCGCCAATTGCAAAATGCAAAAGCCAGCGTCGAGAGCTGGATGCACGTGATGCTGGCCGCAGAGCACTTCTGCTATGTAGTCAGCGGAGCCAAGAGATATACTAAAAATGGAGTTCTCCGTGACGAAAGAATCTGAAGAGTGGTGCCGTCCACATGTGGGCACTACCGCTGTTGTTGGTTAGAAGTCCGATACTGCTTCTCCCACCACTACTGATCAGCCTTTTGTGGCAGAGTGGTCAAGACCTTGTGTTTCCGTTTCCTGAGACCTTTCAGGCTTCATAAACATCAAAGATCTGCTCGACTATACATAGATTCTCGCACCTTCCAGTGCCGTTCTACGGATATTTGGCTACCGAGAGCTCCTACGGTCTCCTGAATATTCCATGGTGATGGTGAAAAGGGAATCAATGTTGTCGTAGAAAGTGGAAATGGAAGGTCTGACCGTTCTCCCACATAAGTAGTGGGAGAAGCATAAGACAGCCACACTATAGTATACCTTATAGTATCGTAGTACCCCTATATGGTAAACCCACTCACTATCGTTAGGTAGATGGCCTAGACGGGATGGGCCATTCGTTTGAGATTTGACCAGAACACTATGCGGATGAGCGCTATATGTGAGTTCGACTTCGCAATATTTTAGCTCTCTTCTGGTGCCTTCTAGCTGTCTGCTGTGTTCTAGCTCTACTCGTATTCTGAGTTCACATTCTTCTTCATGTATTCCTTACCATCGTAATTTGAAACATCAACGCAACGCTAGAATGAAGCTTGAAAAGAAGTATGATTTTGAAAGAATGAGAGGATAAAGAAGAGGAAAGAAGAGAGCGTGAAAAGATCAGAAGTTGTTCAGCAGAACAGATTTTACCGTTGCATTACCTCAGATTAGAAGTCTGATGTACTACGTAAGTCACTCAATACTGATGAGTTGAAAACATTCATCAATTCAAGAGTTGTGATGACAGTCAAAACAATGCCGCTAGGGTAGAAAGAAGTATTGTAGCTCACGTGATGCAAACGCGTGACATTCCTCACGTGATCTTTACTACCAGGCGAACTACTTGTATTCAAATAAGTGGCAGTTTTACTGAGGTACCCCCCTTCTTTTTCTCTCTCCTGTTTGACTTGTATCTAAATCAAAGCTCACTCAAACTGCTTGAAGTATTTGCTGATTGCTCATGTATAGCTTGGAATACTATACACAGTCCAATCCATAGTATTCCGATCAATGATTGTAGCTCTGAGGGTCGCATTGAGATTTTATGAGATACCTCAGTAAAACTGCCCTTTATTTTTAATAGTTCGGCTGCTACTCAAATCTCTCTGGAACGGCCCGCAGAAGCCCAGCCTTGTCAATCAGGCTAGACTTTGTTTAAAAGTCCGAGTCTTATCTCGTTCCGATATGCCAACTTGTACTGTTGTACTTCTCTTTTGTATCAATGGGACACCTCAATAACCGTTGACTGACTATTGTGGTACAGAAACACGTCCTGGCAAAAGAGCTTCCAGCTAGCTTCCAGTCCCTCGGAGGACTATATCACCTTCACCGAGTCACGAATAGCTGCCTCCTACCTTCATCATGGACAGCATCACCGCATTCTATAATGGCCGTAAGGGTGAGAACTCGACTCTGATCGTATCCACCGCTCTTTCCATCGCAGGCTTCCTGTTCCTCTCCCTCAAAATATTCAGCTTCGTCCGCCTCCTCCTCTCCATCTTCGTGCTCCCCGGCAAATCTGTGAGCTCTTCCCAATTGCAACCTCTCAAAGGCTCACACTAACGCCTCACCAGCTCCGCACATTCGGCCCCCCCAACTCCTGGGCCATCGTCACCGGCGCCTCTGACGGAATCGGCAAAGAATTCGCCCTCCAACTTTCCCGCGCCGGCTTCTCCATCCTCCTCATCTCCCGCACCAAATCCAAACTCGACGCCCTCGCCCAAGAAATCTCCTCCAACTCCGCCAACAACGCCTCCACAAAAGTCCTCGCCATGGACTTCGCCGCCAATGACGACGCCGACTACGCCCGCCTCAAAGCCCTCGTCGACAGCCTCGACGTCGCTGTCCTAATCAACAACGTCGGCAAAAGCCATGACATCCCCGTCCCCTTCACCCTGACCCCCGAGCACGAAATCCGCGACATCATCACCGTCAACTGCACCGCCACCCTGCGCGTAACCCAGCTTGTAGCCGCGGGCATGGCCCAGCGCCGCCGTGGCCTCATCCTCACCATGGGCTCCTTCGGCGGCCTTCTCCCGACCCCGCTGCTCGCAACATACTCTGGCAGCAAAGCCTTCCTGCAGCAATGGAGCACGGCGCTCGGCAGCGAGCTGGCGCCCAAGGGCGTCACGGTCGAGCTGGTGCAGAGCTACCTGGTCACGTCGGCCATGTCCAAGATCAAACGCCCGAGCATGTTTGTGCCGACGCCGAAGCAGTTTGTCAAGGCTGTGCTGGGGAAGATTGGGCGGACGGGCGGAGCGCAGGGGTGGGCGTATACGAGCACGCCGTTCTGGAGCCATGCGGCGATGCAGTGGGCGCTGGCGACGTTTGTGGGGTTGAATAACGGGGTTGTGGTTGAGCGGAATAGGGGGATGCATGAGGCGATCAGGAAGCGGGCGCTGAGGAAGATGGAGAGGGAGGGTGGGAAGAAGGGGTCTTGAGCGATGAGGGTTGGGGGGTCTGGTTTCTGGTGATGTTTTCGAGAGAGTACAGGGAATATACATGCTTTCAGGCCAACCAACGGCCCTCAAGGGCGATTCCTTCTAGATACAATAATAGCAACAGCTATATACAAGCACCACACATCCCTATCAAGCCCCCCTACCCCTCCCTCCTCCGATACAACTCCCCCCCACACTCCCTCAACCTCTTCGCCGCCTGCTCGGGCGTGATATCGCGCTGCGGTTCCGCCATCAACTCGTACCCGACCAAAAACTTCCTTACCGTCGCGCTCCTCAGCAGCGGCGGGTAAAAATGCACATGCAAATGGCTCGCTTCGATTTCTTCGTCGGAGCCGTCCAATGGCGCTTGGTGGATGCCCATGCTGTAGGGGAAGTGTGTCTCGAACAGGTTGTCGTAGCGGCGCGTCACTTCGGCGATTGCTTCGGCGAGGTCGGCTTTTTCGGGGGGGGTGAGGTCGATCAGGGAGCGTTTGTGCTGTTTAGCGATGATCATGGTTTCGAAGGGCCAGATGGCCCACCATGGGCAAACGACTAGGAAGGCGGCGTTGGAGAAAACGACGCGCTCTTGCTTTTCTGATTCGAGCTTGGCATAGTCTTCAAGGAGATTGAGGCCCCCTTGCTCCCTTCGATACTTCTTTAGTTGCTCGAGTTCCAGCGCTGGTTCCTCGGGTAGGCCGGTAGTGGTCCAGACTTGGCCGTGCGGATGGGGATTCGAACAGCCCATTGCGGCGCCTTTGTTTTCAAAGATTTGCATGTATCTGTACTGCGCGTTCTCGTTCTTCAAGTTGGCGCTGTGATGGTTTGTGGGTGGTAATGTTGTTGCTGCTGCGACTTTTGCCAAGGGGGATTTTGGCGAGATGTGCGCGGTGTAGAGCTGCGTCCAGGTGTTGATTACGGGGAGGATGTCGGAAGGTTGGAGATCGGCGAGGGTGAGGTTATGGGAGGGGGCGAAGGTAATCACGTAGCATTTCCCTGTTACGGGTTCTGCACGGAGGAGGAGGGAGGGGAGGCCTACGGGATATGAGCGGTGATCGGTTGTTAAGAGGAGTGTAGACAAGGGAGTTCTCTTACTGCCTTGGGCGTCGCTAGGACTATAGTCTGCTTGCTCTTCTTTGACAGCGCTGTAGTCGTTGACGAAGACAAAGGTGCTTTCGTATTGGGGGTTAATGTCGCCTTGAGCGCGCTTGTTCCCAGGGCACAGGTAGCATGAAGGGTCGTGTTTAGGCAATGTGGTCTTGGAAGCTGCTTCCTGCTGGCCTCTATCGTCTCACCAAGCATGCATCAGTCCAGTATATTCCAAGGTATTTGATATACGCTATTGCTATTGCTCACTGCCATGGTCTTTTTGTCCTATGCGGCGATACTAGGATCCAGCTTCCACGTAAAGGATTGTACCGCCGATGCGATATATCATCCAGAATAGCGTCAGGCATTGTCGTTCGACTGTCAATTAGGATTGGAAACAAATTCTGTTCTCTGGCTGTTGAAGAACTGTATCAGTTGCAGTACCTACCAACCGTATCCGTATATATTTCATGATCAGGGTACTCGCACTGCGGGGTTACAGTACATCAACCGACAAGGGTATCGGGATTAGCCTAGAAAGTATCCGAGGAACCATCATTACTAGCGCCATCGGGTACGTGACCTATAGGAAACAGCTAAGGTAGGTAGGTAAGTATTCCATCTACCTTTTTCGATGCAGTGAAGATTGGGGTTTCTACTAATCCAAAGTATTGTTCTTTCATATGAAATGCCCCTAAAGACCTCCAAACCTCCATGATGGCTGTCGATAAGATGTCCGCGCATAGAGGAGGCTTTTTCAGGCTGCCCAACGAGGTCAAGATCAGATCCCGTTTGCCCGTTGTACGACTCCAATCAAGCTGATTGAGTCCATACAGATTCTATGCCAGGTCTTGAACTCATTTTCTACCCGTTCATTGCTTCAGTACGCCGTCGTCTGCCATAGATTCCGAGGTCTAATTGATCGGATTGTCCATAATCGGCTCCTGAAGGCAGCGTCCCTCAAGGATCACAAGCTCATTCTTGAATGTTATCATCCGATGGCCCAGTATACCGAACCGTATCTCTTTTGCGAGTACCTTGGTACGCCAGGGTTGAGTGATAGGTGTGGAAGAGAGGGATCCACGCAGGATAGGGTTCCAGGTACGGGCGAGCTCGGAAAGCTATATTCGCGGTTTCTGCCACATGGCAAAGACGCAGAATCCGAACCAAGGATAGTGCGTTCGCATCCAGCTGGCGATGTTCCAGGATCGCGCACGAGTCCTACGCCCGGCACCTCTTCGTCCGGCCAAACAGTCCAACCAGATATGATTACTCGCACTGTGAGCGTGGAACCGCATGAGTTGTTCTTTCAGCTTTGTGTCAGTGCTAGTTTAGTGCAGGTTGGACCGCGAAGAGGGGTTTTCCTGAGCTGTGTAGATGTCCTTAAGAAGACCACAACCAGAATATTTAGAGATTGGCTCACAGGAAGGGCTGGAGCTTCGAAGGATTCTGGCCCAGATGGGTATGAGCTCGTTCCGAACGGCACAACAAAGGAGCTGGGCAGTTCTCACGAGCAGCATCGACGCTTGATATGGGTCGACCAAGAGAATAACGTTGGGCTTGGGGTCCGAGCACATGAGCGGAAATGGAGGCGAAATATTCCAATTCTAGTCCATCAAGACGATAATCAAGGCATTAGCTATTCAATGGAGCTTGCAGGTACGTGGCGTTGGGTCGTCAACTTCCAATCTATCCAAAGAGCTTGGAGCTTTCCATTCGCCATAAGAGTTAAGCTGATATTGCGTAGAAGTACTTGTCCGAACAACACATCTTCTCCTGACAGTAGAAAAATCGATTCTCGATACAAGTAGTCACTCTGGCAAAGCCATGATCTTTGGATCGTTTGCAACCAGAAATGATGACCAAGAATAGCATACAAGGCCAATGCCATCGCAACATCAGCGGCGGAAGGCAGCGGCTGTGAATTGGCGTTGGTTTTGTCGCACGAGCATTATAAGAAGTAGAAGGTAGAGTGTTGAGGTGAAGACACGGAAATAAGAGGAGCTTGCCAGAAATGATTTGTTAAATTGTACAACTGGTAGACGACTTTTGTCGAGCTGTAAAAATTATGTATACATTGAGCGGTTTGTGAAGGATAAACGACTTACGTCGGTGCCTTGCTGTTAAAGGTCCACCCTATGTCGAGTTGACGTTTCCTGGGCAAACCAGGAGCTGTCATAACAAGTTCTCTTTGAGTCTATCTTGGGACCACGGAGGGATTGTCGAATAGACGACGCGTGACTTAACCTGTCGACACAACATGGCAAAAAGTCGCCAGCGATACAAGACCCGTTATTGCCGTCTCTTACACCATTCCCTCTACGATTTGGGCCATCGTTCCCATCTCAACATTCCTATCTCCAAAAGCCCCATTAGGACCTTTGAGAGCCTTTAGCACATTGCCCTTTGTTACCGGTAGTCCGTCCAACCTCCTCTGGCCGATGACTTCGGCCGCAATTTTTCTTATCTCTTCTTCTCCAACCGTTTCGACACCATTGATATATTCTTCGAGGACACCCAGTTGCGACATCTCTTTCTCTGTGAGATCCACGCGTTTTGCGGCTTTGAACCCCGCGGCAGCATCTTCTGCAGCTTTGGCGCGCTTGCGTAATATGCTCAATATTTGCCCGTCGGAGCTGAGAGGTTTAGAACTTGTTTTGGATTGATTGGTTGTCTCCGCGAGAATTCCTCGTAGGACGTCAAGTCTGTTGCATTCATGAATCTTAGTTTCTGAGCTAACGAAGAACAGACTGTGGACCACCATGTAAACATCGTCCTACCGGGTTTTGTCTTTCGCCTTCATTGCACCTTTCAAGTCATCGCGCAGTTTAAGCAGCAGAGGAGGCGCTGAGGCCGTTGTGGTAGACGAGCATCTTATGTTTGTGGACGTGAACCGCAGACACCTCCATGTTGGGCGCCCACTCAGTCTCGCCGTCATGATGAGTCTCCTTATGCAACAATATGTATGACCTTTGTTGAATAGGAAGAACTTAAGTTGATAATTCACTTCGCAACCGACCGCGCTAATTTCATTGTCCCGCTGTTCCTGGACTAACCGCAAAAAGCCTGTGGCTGGGGATGGTCCGAGCGCTGTGCGGCTCTTTCTTCCCAAGCCAGCTGGGAATATCTCACAACACGCGTTTATAACATTTACAGCAATGTATATTTGGACAGCAAGACATAGCATATGGATTTGAGGGAAAGAAATATAAGTTCTCAGTGGGCTTGACTCCGGGGCCACTGGCCTACTGTGCGCCTACGCCTTGGCACCTAATATCTCGAGAGTTACCTTTTGCAATATCCAACCATGTCGGTCGCGGTTCAGACTCCACAACGGCCTTTGCCAGGTGCATATGTCCAGACGCCTGCAGCCAGCAGATTTCAGTCAGGCCCAATAAGCCAGCCGAACTTCCAGTCCAGATCAACCGCAACTCCCCAGCTGGACGGATCACATTCTCAAAGCAAGGCGCTCACTGAGCAGAGGCCGACAAACCCACAACAGGCTGCGAGGTCGCCTGCAGAGTCTCTCAGGCCAATCG